>Ga0307507_10005751_pt1 | contig 19961 bp, 17 predicted proteins | sample 7_EM_MG_FD_207223 | JGI IMG/M metagenome (GOLD analysis project Ga0307507, IMG submission 207223) | Populus trichocarpa ectomycorrhiza microbial communities from riparian zone in the Pacific Northwest, United States - 7_EM | ecosystem: Host-associated > Plants > Roots > Unclassified | place...
GCGCGAAAGAAACCCTAGAATTCAATTTGCATTGATTTATTGGCTTCAATTTTTGCAATATATTCATGAATTTATAGAGATGGTGTAATCATAGATTGATTGTTGTTAATTGCGTTATTGATTTATTGGTGGCAAATGGGGAAAGGAAAACCCAGGGCTGTAGAAAAAGGAGTTTTAGGGCAAAATTTGAGTTTATTTTCGTCGTCTTCATCGGCTTCTTCGTCATCCGGGTCATTGCATGTGCCATCTGCACCTGTTTATTACCCTAATGAAGAGGAATTTAAGGATCCATTAGAGTATATTTACAAAATTAGACCGGAAGCGGAGCCTTATGGGATTTGTAAAATTGTTCCACCAAATAATTGGAAACCGCCATTTGCATTGAATTTGGAGAATTTTAGTTTTCCTACGAAGACTCAGGCTATTCATCAGTTGCAAGTGAGGCCGGCGTCTTGTGATTCCAAGACTTTTGAGTTGGAGTATAATAGGTTCTTGGAGGAACATTGTGGGAAGAAGTTGAAAAGGAGGGTGATTTTTGAAGGGGACGAGTTGGATTTGTGTAAATTGTTTAATGGAGTGAAGAGGTTCGGTGGCTATGATAAGGTCGTGAAGGAGAAGAAGTGGGGTGAGGTTTCGAGGTTTGTTAGGTCCGGGAGGAAGATTACAGAGTGTGCGAAGCATGTTTTGTGTCAGTTGTATCAAGAGCATTTGTATGATTATGAGGAGTACTATAATCGATTGAATAAGGGGGTTGCTAGGGGTTGTAAAAGGGGAGTGCGAAAGTCTAAGAAGAGTGATGATAGGATGGAGTTTTCACGTTCAAAAAGGAGGCGGAAGAACAGTGATGGTGAGAAAGTGAAGGTTTGTAATAAGGTAGAGGAGGAAGAAGAGCATGATCAGATATGCGAGCAATGCAGGAGTGGTTTGCATGGGGAGGTGATGCTTTTGTGCGATAGATGTAACAAGGGGTGGCATATTTATTGTCTCTCACCGCCATTAAAGCAAGTTCCGCCAGGGAATTGGTATTGCTTTGAGTGTTTGAATTCTGACAAGGATACTTTTGGTTTTGTCCCTGGTAAGCGCTTCACAGTGGAAGCTTTTAGGCGTCTAGCTGATCGGGCCAAGAGGAGATGGTTTGGCTCAGGATCTACTTCTCGAGTGCAGATGGAGAAAAAGTTCTGGGAAATTGTGGAGGGATCAGCTGGTGACGTTGAAGTTATGTATGGTAGTGACTTGGATACTTCTGTTTATGGGAGTGGCTTCCCACGTGTAAATGATCAGAGACCAGAATCAGTTGAGGCTAACTTATGGGATGAATATTGTGGCAGTCCATGGAACCTCAATAATTTGCCCAAGTTGAAAGGTTCAATGCTCCAAGCTGTTCATCATAACATTACTGGTGTTATGGTGCCCTGGCTATATGTTGGCATGCTTTTCTCATCTTTTTGCTGGCATTTTGAAGACCACTGTTTTTACTCAATGAATTATCTACATTGGTACGTGTCTGAAACATTTGTTTATACTTACTCTGCAGTTGTTTTCATCTTCTTCTTCATTTTTCAATTTGACAAAATACATATCTTTCTTTGACAATGGAATAAGAAACGGCAACATAAAAAGTTGCTCATTATTAAGCCCATTACCATTGAGTTGCAAAGAAAGTGACATTTTGCAGATCAGGAAGATGAAAATTGCTAATTGAAATTTTAGAATATAAAATGAAACTACAAGTGAACTTCAGGCTGTAGCTAGTTGATGTCTCACATAACTTTTTTTTGACCAAAATCCCCCTATGAGTGGAATTAACTAAAGAATTCTAAAAGATAAATATTAGCTCTTTTATCTGTTAGTTATACGTCATGTATCGATTTTTAAATGTTTTGGACAGAGATACTAACATTGCATCAGTATTTGTAAACCAAAAGTGGTGGCAATGCGTTTTCCTGTTTTAGGCATCAGTCAACAATTGAAATATTCCCTTATCAACTTTTGAGTTTACCTTTTTGTGATTATATCTATGTTTCTTCGGTGTCTTTTACTTGCACCAAGTGTCATTTTCATGCCGTTGTGTTCCTAGGTCTACATGATACATGCCTAATTCATATAAAACAACTAATCACATCAAAGTTCATTTGATGAAAGGGATCCATGCTTCATTTGTAGATGTAATAAAAATGAACAAACAAACAAAAATATTTCTCTCCAAGATCATACCTTCAACTTCTTAATTATGTGCTCATGTTTGGGCTTTGGAAAGATTAGGAGGGTAGCTGGTGGAATGAAGCCCTTGTCTTTCAAATTGGGTTGCCTATGGAAGCAATAGCTTTTCTGAAATGCTTAGAGGTTGAATAACCAGCCTTCATAAGGTTATAACTGCAAACATTCTTGTGTTTCTTGATTGGCTTTTGGTGCCTATAACAGCTAGATTATTATTTGGGAACTTTGTTGGCCTGACCAAGAGTTTGTACTTACCTTTGATGGAAGATAGATAAACTAGAGAAGAATTGGTGGAATAACAGAGACTTCACTCTGCCTGCTCACCTTCTCTTTGTCACTGCATTTGTCTCTTTCTCTAGATTGCATGTTCTGGTCATCCAATCACGCTTCTAGATGAAATCAACTGATGAGTTTTGACAAAAGAACAAAATGTAGATGGAAATAGTGAGGAATTCCATTTAACCTATGAAGGTTTCCTTACCGGTGCTGGCTCTAATGCTCCTGCCACCCAATTCATCTATTTGGTGCACCGGTTGATATTTGACTGACAAAATTAGATGGTTGGCTTGTGAAATATATATATTTTTTTACTTGGGTGCACTATCCTTTGTCCTGATTGATCAATACAAATACTACAACTCTCCACCTTTGTCATAGTTTCATGCATCAAACTTAGATGTCATTTCCAAGGAATCCTATTCATTTCTAGATGTTTTGGCGGTGAAATGGTGGACATGTGGGACTCATAATCTCATGCTGAAGAGCGTGGTGGTTTGAGATTAATATGAGCCTGTATTTAAAGATAATCTACTCGTATGATTTTCAAATTCTAGACATTTACCCAAGCCTTGCAGATGCCTCATTTTCATATTTCACTCTTATTAGTGAAATGTTCAATGGTATCATGTTAGACATTTTTTCCACTGAAGCCTGCAAGGTATATGTTAAAATGGATTTCATCTGCTTATATGAGAGTTGAATGATTGTCTTGTGGTCTCAGGGGAGAGCCAAAATGTTGGTACAGTGTTCCGGGTAGTGAAGCTGGTGCTTTTGAGAAGGTAGTTATTTCACATTTTATGTGCTTGGGTAACTTTTCTATCTTCTTCTGTAATATCTATGTCATTTTTGGTATTTCCTAAAAAATTTTATTTTTGTCGAGTGGAGGAATTTCATGTGCATTCTTTGATGTTCCATATTCACCTTTTCAGATGAATTCCTATCTACTATGTAAGTAGGGTTATTTGTCTCTTGAATGCTAATGTAATCTACTTTTCCGTAGGTGATGCGCAGTAGTCTTCCTGATCTCTTTGATGCACAACCGGATTTACTCTTCCAGCTTGTAACCATGCTGAACCCATCTGTCTTGCAAGATAATCGGGTTCCAGTCTATACTGTACTGCAGGTTTGATACTCAAGGACATGAGTTCCATGTCCATGAATATAGTTTTTGCTTGTCTAAGTTGATATACTTGAGCATTCAAATTGATATTTTTCAATTGATTATCTATGTCAATATGGAAATAGAACCATTACTGTTTGTTTGTTGACTTGAGTTTTCATTTGTTGGTGGTGAAGTTCTTGAATTTGAGCACAACTAAGTATCATGGTGTAGGTTGCATGTGCGAACTGCTAAACTAATTATTTATTTATTTTTGACTCTTCATTATCTATAAACTGCCTTCATAACAATTTTTTTATAGTACCTTTTCTTTTAGTGGCCTTATATGTTTGATTTCCAATTGAAAACTTGCATTACAATTCCTTTTGCACTTGCTCTTTAAACAGGAGCCTGGAAACTTTGTCATCACTTTTCCCAGGTCTTACCATGGAGGTTTCAACTTTGGTATGCAATATCCATTTAAACTTGAAATCATTGGATTTGTCAATTTAATGAACTTGGTTGGAGATTTATGTTGATATCTAGCTGATGTATTGAACCACCTTGGCTTTGCTTTTCAGGTTTGAATTGTGCAGAAGCTGTGAATTTTGCTCCGGCTGACTGGCTACCTTACGGTGGATTTGGAGCAGAGCTGTATAAGAATTATCATAAGACTGCTGTTTTATCTCACGAGGAGCTTCTTTGTGTGGTGGCTAAGGTTACCAGTTTTCTGCTTTTTTAAGAATGGGTAACAATAGTGAAAAAGAAATTTTCATGCTAAAATTAAGGATTGCCAAAAAGATGATGCGACTGCTTTGACTTAGGGGAAAAATGAACTTACTGCTCACTAAATTAAGCTTGGCCAATAAGATGAATCTAATAAGTTGCTGCTTTCATCTCTTTAAGTTTCTGGTCAGTTAAATTGAAAATAACAAGAATTAATACTTAAAGACATGATTTCCTCTGCAAATAATTGCAGATGGTGGAGTTGAATTCACTTAACATGAGTAATTAGTGAGGAATAAGATAACTCTCCAATCCTGATTTTTTTTAAAAAAGCTGAGTCCCTGTACGGATTACATTTATCATTCTGATTATTAAAGTTTTAAAGCAGGGTGATTTTGATAGCAAAGCATCGCCTCATATAAAGAAAGAAATGCTTAGGATATACACCGAAGAGAAGTCCTGGAGGGAGAGGATTTGGAGAAGTGGCATCATCAAATCATCCCCTATGCCTCTGCGGAAATGTCCTGAATATGTTGGTACTGAGGAGGTAATAGTGTATCTGATGCATTCATACATTCAATTTTTTGTTTTTGAAGCTTCACATTAATATCACGGTTATCTTAAGATGGCAATTATCTTCTGCCGGCCTTTTCAGGATCCTGCATGCATTATATGCAAACAATATCTGTATCTTTCTGCAGTTGTTTGCCATTGTAGGCCATCCGCATTTGTCTGTCTGGAGGTATGTGGTCTTTATAAATCAGCAGATTTAAATTTTTTTCATTATAATTGTTAGTTAAATTTTATGTGCTTCCTATCTTCATCAACCTTGTTAAATGAGAAAAAAAGCAAACACTTAACTTTATATTAGTTATGTCTCTAGAGGATGGTTTCTATGATTGTAAAGTGCTTCACTAGTTCTAAATGAAAGAGAATGCATTGTTATCACAAAAATTTTCTTATGATCTAATAGTATTAGCTTTACCTGTTAATTTCTGATGTAGCAACCACCTTTTTTTTCTTTTATTTTCAGCTCTTTTGCTTTTGTAAATGTTAATTGAGCAAAGTGAGTTTTATTAATTTTTTTCCTTAACATTTATGTTGTTGAACTACTCGTGGATTGGAAATTCAAGACGCGGTAAAGAAAGCCCGGCTCATTGCTAAACTTCTTGAATTTTCAACTTTGGAATGCCTGCTATTGTCTGGTGCGACCACTATGTGGTTTATATTATATCTTATAGAACTTGAGTTGCTATAACGCAACTCTCGTTTCTGCTGCCTGATTTTGTAATGCTTAATTGTACACTTTTGCTTCTAATTTTATTTCTCAAGGACATTCTCAACAGCTTCTTTAAGATCAGTAGTGAAGATGACTTCTGTACTTGCTCAAGCTTTTTTTTCTATTTCCCCTGCTTTGCAACTTTTTGTTGCTGCCAAATGCATTTCCCATCTTACTGATTTCATCTGCTTCTGGTGCAGCATTGGGAGCGTATCTGTGAATGTAAATCCAGAAGACGTTGTCTTCTATATCGTCATACCCTTGCAGAATTGTCTGATTTGGTGCTCGCATCAGATAGCGATAGATTTGAGGAGAGATCACCAAGTAATGACTTACGAAGGCAAATCTCATGTTCCAATGAGCTGAATGTGTTAACGAAGAAGGTATTGCTACGGTCTTTTAGCATACCATAAAAAGCCAGTTACTGTGGTTTTCATGTACAGTTGTTCGCATGTGCTGAGCATGGGGAGGGGGGGGGTGGGTTTTCATGCTGTAGCATCCAGTATTATGGTGCTTGGATAATGTATAGTGTTCTTCAGCTATAATGATGCATGTGTTATGCTAATAAATGCTTCAATAGGACAAGATATTCATTTTTTCCCCATCTGAGATCATGCTCTGCATGCAGGTCAAGGGGGGGCATGTCAGCCTGGCTGAACTTGCTGAACAATGGCTTTCGCGTGCCAAAAAGTTTTTTCAGCATCCATATTTGGGTGATGCATGTGCTACCCTGTTGAAGGAAGCTGAGCAATTTCTTTGGGCTGGTTCTGAGATGGATCCTGTGAGTTTTTAGCTGTCATCTATTTCATACTTGCATTGCCCTTTTGTGTGCATGGAAAATGATTGTTTCATTTTGAAATATAGGTACGAGACATGGTGAAGAGCTTGAATGCAGCTCAGATGTGGGCAGGAGGCATAAGAGATTGTCTTTTTAAAGTTCAAAACTGGTCATCTGGTCACAGCTGTGATTTGGAGAGAGTGCCTTTGGAATACATTGCTGAGTTGCTGAATAATGATCCCGTGCCATGTAATGAGCCAGGGCATCTCATGTTGAAGGTTGTTATCATAAATGAGTAGTTTCCTCTTCACACTTTATTGTTTTCTAATGGAAAGCATGCCCATTTGACTTATTTAATGCAGGAGCGTGCAGATGAGGCATGGCGTTTGGCTCAGGAAATTGATTCTGCTCTGTCATCATGCTCAGAAGTATCTCCGATCCAACCTTCGCACTCCATGCAATCATTAATTTCATAATTAACTTTGTTTTGATAAGCTCTAAAGTGCTGTTGCCTTTTAATGGATAATTCTAATACCAGTATCTCTTGATGCTCTCATTATTTTAATGAATATCATTCAATTTCATATTGTTATGCCAGATATCTGTGCTGGAATCACTGTACTCGAGATTTAGTGACTTGCCAATATATATTAAAGAAAGCAAGAAGCTGTCGAAAAAACTTTCATCAGCAAAGGTAAATTTTTTGTTGACACATTCAGATTTTAGTTTTCCTCTGTAATTTTCTTGATTTGTCATATAGATACCTAGGTATGCAACCTGGGTTCCTGTGACCTAAGAAGTGAAGGAACCTTATTAATTCAGGTTTATTCAATTTGATTTGCTTGACCATTTATATAAGCATTTGTGAATGGTCACTCACTTGTATATGTATCTTTTTAAATGGTAGATTTGTGTTCTAAAACATTTAGGTTTGGGTGGTAAAGAGGGATTTTGTTATTGTAGTCCTGACAGATTGTTGTTTCCTCTGACTCTTTGCACATCATGAATGTGATTTTCTTCCTGGATGGTGGTTAATTTTTTACACGATTCTTTGTGAATTTGTTTACATTACATGTTATTTTCTCTTCCATTTCATGCCAGCTTAGACGATGTTTTCATTTACTTCAAAAATGCTTGCTTTTCAGGGATTGGTGTTTGGTTTAAATTAATATCTATAAGTGTGTTTTTAATCATGATAAAAAGGATAATTTCTTTCAATCCTCTTTAAACTGTACTTTTTCATGAGAATGCTGTCCAAGCAAAGGTCATAACTCTATATAATTTTATGTTATTGAACATACCCACATCCCTTATGTCCAATGCTCTCAACAGATCTACTTTCTTTCATAGTGCATTTTTTGTTGGCCAAAGGTCATTGTACCAGCATAAGCAATTTCCTTAGTATTGTATCTTTTTAGCAGGTACCTTTCTGTATTCTGTTGCTCATGTAGTTTATTGCCCTGTAGATCTGGATAGACAGTGCAAAGAAATGCATATCAGAGACACAAAGCGCTGCAGTTGACATTGATATTCTCTACAAGCTGAAGTCAGAGGTGATTTGAATTTCTTTTTCCTGTAAAACTTATACAACATCTTGTCAATTTCCAAATTTATTCTAATTGTTATAATGTTTGTTGAATAGATGTCGGAGCTTCAAATTCAACTTCCAGAAACAGAATTGCTTTTGGATCTAGTAAGGAAAGCTGAATCATGTCAGTCTCAGTGCAAGGAAATCTTGAAAGCTCCATTTAGTTTAAAGGTTAACATCATCATCATTTTATTTTTCTCCCTTGAGTGTTCTGTGAAGCTTGGGAGCTTAAATTTTAGAAGTGTTTACTGATGCAGAATGTTGAAGTGTTGCTTCAAGAATTCAAGAATTTTACTGTTAACATACCGGAGTTGATGCTTCTGAAGCAATGCCACATCAATGCTGTTTCATGGATTTCTCGCTGTAATGATGTTTTGGTGAATCTTCATGAACGGGAAGATCAAGATAAAGTAGTTAATGAATTAAATTGCCTATTAAAAGATGCAGCATCTTTGAGAATTCAAGGTTTCTTTCTTGGAATGTTCAGATTCGTTAAATAGTAAATGTTCATCTCTGTTGGCATTATCTTTGCTGGTGTAAATTTTTCTTAATGCCCAGTCATTTCCTTGAACAGTTGATGAGTTGCCTCTAGTTGAGTTAGAGTTGAAGAAGGCTTGTTGCAGAGTAAAAGTTCTGAAAGTAATCTATCCCTATCCTCTTATTTCTATATTCTTCCAGTGGCTGTTTTGTCACAGTATATGTTTTGATTTAATGTCACAATCTTCCTTGTCCCATTCCCCAAAACATGATGGTTTAAATTTTGTAGATAACAAGGGCTATGTCCACTTGATGATTGATGCATTCAATTAAAAAAAACTTGTATTGGTTATGCATCTCTTACAAATTTATTTTGCTCATTACAGGCTCGTGATATGAAAATGCCTTTGGACTTCATTCAGGAACTGATGATGGAGGCTTTTGTGTATGTTTTTCATGCACTGCTACAGTAACCTAGATATTTGTGTTAGATTTTGAGTGCTCATTCTGTTGGTTTTTCCTCTCAGGCTACAGATTGAAAAAGAGAAACTGTTTGTTGATTTGTCTGGAGTAATTGCAGCTGTGAGGTGTTGGGAGGAAAGAGCCACAAAACTTCTTGCACAGGAAGCTCAAATGTTGGATTTTGAGGATATTATAAGGTTTTAAGTGTGCTTAGCTTGTTTGTTTTGACTTGATGTGTTATATTTTGTGTTCATAACAGTTGAGTTGTAATCTCTTAGGACTTCAGCAGATATACCTGTGCTTCTACCCTTGCTAGATGATATTAAAGATGCTGTAGCAATGGCTAAGTCCTGGTTAGAGAATTCTGCGCCATTTTTGGTTTCTTCTAGTTCCATGGTATCTGGCTCTGTTTCTTCACTCAAACTCGAGGTCCTAAAGGTTTGTCTTGTCTGCAGAATATATTATATCCAGAAAATATTGATCAACCATGATTTTGCAAATGTAATTTTTGTCATGCAGGAGTTGGTTTCACACTCGAAGTTACTAAAAATATCTTTGGATGAACGAAGAATGCTTGAAATGGTTCTGAAGAACTGTGATGAATGGCAGCAGGATGCCAACTCTGCATTGCAGGATGCTAGGTGCATTCTGAGTACAGATGATATTGATGATGGAAAGAACGGTTGTCTTTTTGGAAAAGTTGAACATTTAGCTACTAAAATGGAATCCATCACTAAAGCTGGTTTATCTCTGAATTTTGACTTTGCTGAGATTCCAAAACTCCAGAATGCATGTTCAATGCTGCGATGGTGCTCTAGAGCTCTTTCTTTCTGCACCTGTGCTCCTTCTTTGGAGGTTGTACTTAATCTTTATAATCCTTCCATCTGTTTTTTTGATATTTCAATCTTTGATTCGTATGCATTTCTTTTAATACAAGGTTAAAAATGAAGCAAGTTGTGCGAGGTTGGTTTACCTATAGCTTCTGTTTTAAGTGAACAAGATATGTTGAGTTGTCGCATCATGGTTAGCAAAAGCTTCTTCACCTTTGGATTTTAAATGAGCCTGGGTATTTTGTATTACTGTAGCCTGTCTCATCAATCAGGTTCCATCTTCAAACATCTGGTGGCTAGGCTTTTAGTGTTCACGTGCTCGATTTCCCTGTTTCTCATCTATCAGGGGGGAATGCCTGATGTGGCTTTCACCCCCTTTTTTTCCTAGTTCGATTTTTAACCTTGTGCTTATTTTGGTAATCTTTCTTTCCTCAGTTTTTTTCCCATTGACTCATTTATAAAAGCTTTCTCTCTGTTCTTATGTAGGATGTTGAGAGTTTGATGGAGGCTGCAGAAAACCTTTCTGTTATCGGTGTCTCTGGTACCCTATGGAGTGCATTAATTGATGGGGTCAAATGGCTTAGGAAAGCCTTGGGAGTAATTTCTTTGCCTGGCAATTTTGAAAGATTCAAGCTGAGTGATGCCGAAGTAGTTCTTGCTGAATCTCAGGTATTCAAGTTTATGTTTGCTTGCTTTGCCTCTATGGAAGCTACAACTTCTGCTTGTTGTTCAATTAATTATTGGTTCTTGTAGAACTTACTCGTAGGATTTTCCAACTGCAGAGTATACAAATCTCCTTTCCTTTGATGGTCAATCAACTTGTAAATGCCATTCATAAACACAAGTGAGTCTTCTTATTCTTGTATGCAATATTCTATGCTTCTTGTTTTCCCAGACACTTGGACTGAAGTTTTTCCTCAGGTTAATGGATAATACTGAAGTTCCCTCACCCAACCTTTTATTTTGTGTTGGATAGATATGCAATCCAACATATGATTTGCCCTCCGGGACAGTCCTGGTGTTGGTGTTTTATAGCATGTTTGGACTTCAATATGAACCATAACTATGAAAATATCTTTGAGATGAAGTCTTGCATATAAATAAAGCACCTTTTTTGGCTGAATTAAGCTGAATGAAAAATGAAATCATGTATCCAAAAAATCAATTCTGGTTTTCTAATCTTGTTTGATTTAAGTTTCTGTTTGATGAGAGTTTAGCTGTTCCTGTGCTTGTCTTAAATATGCTCTTTTGCATTAGTGTATTATTTTGTGCTCTTGTATAGGAAGATTTTCTTTAGCTATCGCCCTGTGCAATGATTTTTAATTTCTTCACATATTGGGGGTTGCTCATGTAGCAGTATTAACACTTTCAGCTTTAAACAAACAGCTTATATTATTTGTTATATATTGAAACTCTGAGCTTAGACTTCCTGTTGTTTGACTTGTTCATTTTATTGTGATTAGAAAGTCACCATTACTTGGTCAGATCCACGTACTTTGTTAGAATGATTTTCTTTTTGTACTTCGATAGATCCATATAGTTTCAAAATGAGAAAATCACGATAATTAGTGAGTAGAGAAGGCAGTGTGATTATCAACTAACTGGATCTACTCTTCTTGTGCCATCACCATTATGATTATGATCCTTTGTTTGGGTGAGACCTTTTTTATGTTTCTTTTCATTTTTTTCCATAGTTTCTATTGTTTAAGTGGAGAAAAGTACAAGCTTACATGAAATTTATTTTCTCAAGTTTTTATTTAGAAACTTGGGAATGCTGCTTGGGCCTTTGGTTTTATATTGCTTTTCATATTTAATACCAACTCCTATAACAAAGCAATTAGTTGGAAGGCTATTGTTTTGTCGATAGGAAATATAGAGTAGAGACACAAGGTTATTTTTATCATGGATTTGGCTATGTTAGCCATATTCTTTGATTTCCTTGCCGCTACCACCCGTTGCACTGCCAGGGTGGTCGGCTCGTTGTGAGCTTCATAATGTAAGAAAACAATCTTACATATTAAGAAGTGTTTCTTTCTCCAACTCAAAACAACACAAGTATTGCAAGTAACACAGTGAAATCATGTTATGTGTTTTTTTCTCTTTCAACTGTAGACAATATTAGCATTGTGTTAAATCAGAATGTTATGTAGGTGTATGTTCTAGTGTTTTTTTTTAGTTTTTTCCTTGATTATCAGTGACAAATTGTAGCTGATGGATTTGCACGTTTCACTTGTAGGTTGTGGCTAGAACAAGCTGAACGATTTTTTAGTCTAAACTCTGAGGAAAGATCCTGGTCTCTAATATTAGAGCTTAAGGTATAGTCTGCATCATCATCCCATATTCTTGAATATGCTGGAAACGCTGTGCTGCTTTTTGTTTGGATGGGATTTTACTCTTTACACCTTCATTATTATTATCTTGAGGATTTCCATGAACTGCACTGCTTATACTTAAAACAAAGATCATATTGGACTTTTGACTGGGGATACTTTAAAGGAAACCACTGCATCTTCGCAAATGCATGTTGAATTATTTTCTGGGATGCGGACTTGTACTTTGGCCATTGCAGTTATGTTTTTTATCTTCTTATAGCTCAATACCAGCGCTAGAAACCACAACCATGTGCTGTATGTATATCATTTGCCTGGATAAGTTTGCATGTGATGACTTTTGAACGAGGAAGTATTGGCTGTTCTTGTACACCTCCATCTATTATGCATGTTTTAGTTTTATAGTAGGCGTGTCATATTTAATGCATTTTAATTATATGATACTGTGACTCTGGATTATTGGTGGAGCCTGGTTTTCAGTTCTTGAACATAGTAGATTTTGGTGCTCTGGTTTTTGCTTCCCATTCCCTTCATTTTAAGGAACTCAAAATGCCATTTCGCTATCATCTAATAAATTTTTTGTGATAAATCAATTATATATTTGGTTAACATGATTTTATCTCTCTCAGGAACTGGGGAAGGCTTCAGCATTTTCTTGTTCAGAGCTAGATCTGGTTCTATATGAAGTTGAAAAGGTTGAAAAGTGGAAGCAACAATTTGTGGAGATTATTGGAAGATTTGTAGATGATAGGAATTCGTTGTCTGATGCATTGCAGAAGGTTTGATCAAATGTTCTTTTCATTGTTTGTTTCAGACATTTATCCTGATTTTAAGATATTTTGCAGATATGTTTATAGTCCTTTTCAATATTGTACAGGTCAAGCAGTCTCTGGATATATCTCTGAACATCTATGGCAAATCATGGAGCGCTAAAGCAAGAATACTATGCATGTGCTATACTGGTTACAACGAAGAAAATTTTTTTCTCTCTTGTTCAATGTGCAAGGACCGGTGAGTTTATATTTTGTTATGTCACATAGTGGCTGCCATTTTGTTATTTTATATTAATGTCCAAAAATATCATCCTTCTGAAAGTAGTTTAAAATTTCAACTCCAATTATAGCCTTCAATTATTTGAGCTCTTTGTGAAGAGTTTTTACCAATACTCCCAATAGTATGTTGACGTGTCAAACCCTTATTATAATGGCCTGAGATCAATATGGCTTGCGAAGAACTTTGAGGAATTAAACCAACGCCAATACCTTATAACACTATTAAAGTTTTGATATGATGTACTGTCCTAATGTTATCTGGTTATCAGATGCTTTAATGGTTGTGTACCATCTCTTGATCTTTTTCTCTCTCACATGGTCTGGTTATCACATGCTTTGTTTTACTTCAATTGAACAGCTACCATTTGCGGTGCCTTGATTCAGCACAAGTCAATCCAAATAATGCTGAAGTTTTTATTTGCCATTATTGCCAATTTTTTGATGATGGGTCAATATCCCAAAATGGAGGTGGTCCCCTGGTATGCATTTATCAAATATCTTTGGACTTTCTCTTATAAAGAATCTGGTGTACGCTTCTCACCTTTTCCTTGGTTATAGAAAAATGGAGAGAAGCAGCTTGAATTAAGAATGCTGATTGAACTTCTATCTGATTCTGAGAATTTCCCTACAAGGTACCAACATTTTTTTGCAATTAAATTGGATGCAGTGCATTTATTATGCTTTAGATTATTTGCTTGTTCCTGTTAAACTCATATTTGCAGTAATATAACTGTGTAAAGGAACTGTGAAATTTTGTATAAAACAACAACAAAGCCCCATTATGATACTTTTTTTAAACTGCCTTATTAGTAAACTAGTTAGGGTACATTTGTATAATGATTATAAAATAATTGCATTAAACATTAAGGTGAACTTCCCGTACATTAAGTATAGAATTTTTTAACAGTTTCACTTCAATATTAATGATTCTCCTATTGTGTATCTGTCACTCTTGTGAATATGTTGTTTTTACTTTTTCTTAAAAAAATAGAAAGAACTTACCAGTTACCTAAATCCCTTTATTCTATTGTTATTTTAAATATGGCGACATGAGCTATTCTCTTTGACAGGATTGAAGAAAAGGATTTATTACAACAGATCGTGGACCAAGCTCATGAATGCAAAAAATGCTTGAGAGAAATATTGGATTTTGCATTATCTTATTTGGACAAGGATCTCACTGTTGTCTGTGAAAAACTAACCATTGCTCTGAAGGTACTCAATCCTTTTGTATTATCTGTACGTTATGACTTGCATCTACTTTCGAATAAAATTTAACACATACACACACAACTTTAGCTTTTGTTATATTTCTGCACTGGTGCATTTGGTTAACTTGTTTTTCTTTATTCTCTGGCCTTGATTAACTATTATTTCATCATAGCCTATGGCATCAGATTTATATTTTTGAACCCGTTCGAAAAAAAGAGACTCGTATCCTTGAAACATTGTTAGCAATTGAAAGATGTAAACATCTACAAATTAGTAAATTTTCCTGATTGGAATTGATTTTGTTTTGCAGGCCACGGAAGTGGCAGGTGTTTGTGATAATCAAGATAAATGTGACCTTGAACTGGCATCAGCTAGAAATTCTTGGAGAGTGAGAGTCAAGAGACTATTGGAGGATGCACAGAAGCCTACGATGCAACATATTCAGCGGCACATGAAAGAGGTTTGTCTCCTTGTTATTTAATTCATTTATTTCTGGTTTGACATCACTTCTTTATCATCTAGTTTCTGAATAAAAATTAGCTCACGTCAGACACAGACATGCATGTATATATGTATATACATATGTCAGTGATGAATGGTAAAATGCTGTATGAAACGTTGGCAGGGACTAGCTATGAGCATACCTCCAGAAGATTACATATGGCAGAAACTTGCTGAACTGAAGGACATTGGCTTGCAGTGGGCAGATCACGCAAAGAAGGTTGATAACACTTTGCCAGTTGTCTTTAAATCTTGCTATTGCTCAATAATTTGGTGCTTTCTTTTCTGTGGGCAGGTTGCAACAGATTCTGGAGCTCTTGGCCTGGATAAGGTTTTTGAACTTATTTCAGAGGGTGAAAATTTGCCTATATACTTAGAGAAGGAACTGAAGGTAACAAATTCTGACTCTGTATGACTGGATGGTTAAGTATTTCATTTACCAATGAGCGCTTGGTTCTGCAGTTATTAAGAGCTCGAAGCATGCTGTACTGCATTTGCCGAAAACCATTTGACAGTAGAGTAAAGGTAGCGTGTAAGTTGTGTGGTGAGTGGTACCATATTGATTGTATCAAGCTACTCACCCCACCAAAGATCTACTTCTGTGCTGCATGTGAGCCTCAAACTGAAGGGTTGTCTGTGTCACTACTGGCAGATCATGAGAGGTAAAGATCGTTGACTAACATTATTGTCTTGAGTAATTCATAATTGCATTAGCAAGTTCTTGTCTTGAAGTTCTCTAGGCTTAGGGTATGATATTTGAGAATGCGTTTTATACATTGCCATACCTTACACAAGGTCTTTAGATATTGTTTTCTGAGTTCATAGTTGACTGTTTCAATACTGTGTTAAAAAACCAAGAATATAGGGAGAAGATTTTGTAAATAGTTTTTTTCTTATCGTTTCTGGAAATCATGTTTATTGTAACTTTGTCATGAATTCCTTGACAGATCAACGAGTGCCAAATCTGTAGAGCCCAAAACACCTTCACCTCGGCACACAAAATCAAGAAAGAAGCCAGGTGAAACAGAGTCCAATGTGATGCAAAAAATGCTTGCATTTGAAAACCATGGTAATGTATTTATCCATTCTAGTGGGATTGATCAATTGGGGTGGCAGAACCGGAAGCCTCTTAGAAGGGCAGCTAAAAAGCGAACAGAGCTCAAAATCCTGTCCCAATTTTTTCATAGGTAAGGAAAATAGATGGTTGTCAATCATTTAATTTATTCATTTGATTCTTATGGATGCAGGCCAATTCTGTTTCCATCCCAATTTTCTCCTTTCTATAATAATCATCTTTTACTCGGATTTTAATTGGCAACTGTGTTCTATCTATTGCATGGTTCATTGCTAAACTAGCCAAATAAATGAGTACGTTTTCCATCTCGATAGTTCCTAGAATTGCGTTGTAGATATTATATGGTGAGCATGAACCTCCGGGTTGAATGCTTGTTACAGTTAAAAAGAACAAGATTTTCAATGTTGATGAAATTCAAAATTATGCATTGATACGAGTAAAGCAAAACAATTCAGAAGGTGAGAACCTTGAGTTGAGAGTATCTGACGCATAGTATAAGCCCCCGCCTGCTTACAGTCTTGTGAAGATATGTGAAAATGGATAAATTTGCGCATGAACCATGCTTGTTCCTTTCTCAAGTCCAGAAATCGTGATTATTGGATGATGGATCCACATTTGGCCAGTAATGTTCTATTGTACTCAATAAAGTTGCCCCACCTTGATCACTAGTTATCTGTAAAGAATATTCATTCTAATCATTAATAAAGACATAAAACTACCAGAATGCAAAAAATAATACATAGAACAACTTAAAATAAGATTGAAATTAAATGTGCATACTATATTCTTTTTATATAACTTCTGATGGAAGATCTGATGAACTAGAATAGCGTTTCTTTGGCGATGAACCTGGGTTCTTTGGGGGCTATGGTCAGAGATGGATAAAAAGTAGCGTTTGAAATTATAATAGCTCTGTTTTTTAAAGTGTTTTGTGTTTGAAAATACATTAAAATAATATATATATATTAAAAAAACTTGTTTTCGTTTTTAAGTTTGAGGTTTTAGGACTAACATTTAGAAAACTTTATTCCTCTAAATACATATGATTTATGTGAAAAGTATATTTTTAAAACTATTCAGAGAAAATCTTCAGTTTAATTGATGTTTAAATCCGCCCATCAAATAAAAAAATTATAGCTATAGATAGCTATATATATAAAAGAAAAGGAATACTTGGCAAAAAAATGTCATATGTACTGTTAAAAAGAGATTTAATATGAGAATAGATTGTTATATATGAACCAATAAAAAATCAATCTTACTTTTTTACCATAATACTTATGGCTTACAAGCATTATTTGTAACTCTATAGTTTTATCAGTACCTAAGACTTTAAAGCAACAATTGATCTCAAAATATACCAAATTAACATTCATTAAATGTATATAAAAAAAATACTATTTATGTTAGACCTTTTTATTCATACAAAAATCTATAGTCTAATTTTATATCTTGATATTGTATGGTTCTAAATTCTGATTTAATAAAAGTGTTTCAATTAGCATTTCTTGCTATGTGATTCAAATTTTGATTTTAATAAATCTAATCGGTAATTTAAAAAAACTTTAATAATAAAATCCATATTTTTTAATGAATTGAAAAAATAAGAAAAGAGAAATTTTGACTAAAAAATATATTTTTTGGATTTTAAATCATTTATTTTTTTACAAATATCTATTTTTATTGCTACACAATTAAATAAAAAAATTTAAAATTTATTCATATAATAAGATTAAATATTCACATGTGCATGTATACTTCGCTTCTTACCATGAATATCAACTTTCGGCTTTAGCGGTTAATTAACATTAATAATTCTTTCTATAATTTATAATTTAATATATATTTTCATAACAAATTAATTATACACTTTTTTTTATTTTCACATGAAACCTGTTCAGTGAATAAACAGAATCAACAATATCCACATTTCAATTCATTGCACCAAAACACGGGAATTAAGCTGCAGAGATTTGCGGAGTTTTGAATTAGAAACTTCAACAGTAGATTTGAAATGCTGTCACGAAGTTTGTCGCCAAAGCCTCTTGTCTTTTCTTGATTCACATTCCAGTAGGATAGTGAAACTTTTAGCACCTCCATATATTCTTGTTTTTATGATTTGTAGGTCAATGGCCCAACAACTAGCAGCTAGCTAGCTTTGATAATGGCAGTCAGGCATGATTACATAGCTGGAATGAAGATGATGATGAAAATAAAAGAGAGATGGCGATGGGACTCGTGGGAGGGTTAAAGCCTCTTAATTAGGGTTCCTGAGATTGGCTTGATCTTGTTTTCATAGTCGATTCCCTTCATGTTTGATTAGCTAATGATTATCAGTATTATATCCTGTTCGTGCCAAGCAAAATTCTCAGTCTCGCGAAAAGATTGGTGCAGAGAAGCTTGTGATATTTTAGGTGCCAGGTGTTTCAACAAACTTATTACTCCATATAATTATTTGATATCAACTGCTTGGAATATAGTTTCCAGAAGAGTTTTACAAAAATATTATTTAATGAGATTTTATATGATTAATATCTTGAGTTACCACCGAATCATAAATCAACCTATTGTATCAATGAATTCAATTCACCCATTAAATATCCTGTAGAACCTTTTAACAAAAGAATCATCAAAGTTCAAATTCTATTTTAAATTATTTATTTATTTATTTTTTAAAATCAATATTCGATCTAGCTAGATTTTGATTTAGGAGCCGTTCGGAATTGCGTTCCAAGGACATTTTTAAAAAATTATTTTTTTATATTTTTAGATTATTAATTTTAATATATATGTTAATATAAAAAATAATTAAAAAATATTTTGATATATTTCCGAGTAAAATATATTTTAAAAAACAATAATTACCACACTCTCAAACATCACGGGCATGAGTTGCACTGCTGAAGTTGTTGAATTATCCACCCCAATTAAAAATGTTGCATGCATTGACTAGCCAAAGAAAAGCATATCGTCGCGGGCATGAGAAGCACTGCTTAAATTGCCAAGAGAATCAACTTGGACTCAAATATTGTCCACATTAAACAGCTAGAGATTTCGTTGTTATGGGTGAATAATTGGATGGTACTGTATTTTAGTATTTCTTCTTTGTAGTTGGTGAAGTCTTAAGCAAACTAAGGATTCTGAAGTACCTTTCACAACTGGTTTATAAGCTTAATTGGGGGTTGAAGACGAATAACTTGATCAGCGATCCATGATCGATCTCTTGGAAAAACAAGTTTTTTTATGTAGTTTAGGAACCTCTCATGCTAAATTTAGCACAGATATAATTAATGTTGTCTTGAAAACTCTGTATAAAAATTAATAAATAAAAATGACAAATGTGAAATGTGAAATAAGATATTTAGACGGGTTAAACTCCGACACGAGCATGCTTTAACACCGTTCCATGAGTTTCATGGTAATAAAAAGGTCATGTTAGCATTAAACACTCAACATCAACCTTGTAAATAGTTGATAAGCACGAGTTGACTCCGCCACTAGATTTAGATATATTGCAATGGGGGAAGATGAGTTCCCCCGCCACCTAGCCTTAGCCTAAGCCACCAATGTGGTGGGCCCGCGCTAAACTAACCCAATCCCACCATGATGGAGTGGGTTTGAGGGTGGTGGATCTCTCCCAAAAAAAAAAAAATTGAGTTCGAATCATCAATTTAGTGGCTTTAACTAGCCTAACCTAAACCCATTATTTTTATGACTTGGGTTTGGGTAGGTGAAATTTAAGGTTTATTTGGAATTATTTTAGTGGTGGTAATTGAAAATGTTTTTTTTTTGAAATATACTAAAATAATATTTTTATATATTTTTTAAAATTTTTTGACATTGACACACTAAAACTATCTGAAAACATAAAAAAATTATTTTTAATAAAAAAAATTCAAAAATTTTAAAAATACGGTGAATTAGACTCAAGCCTCATGAGTTGAGGTTGGTGAGTTTCTCGGAATTAGGATGATGCTGTCCTAATCCAGATCCTTAATCATGGGTGATTTGGGAGAAAGCTTTCTCATAATCATGTTTGTCGGTACTCAATGCTTT
>Ga0307507_10005752_pt1 | contig 19958 bp, 4 predicted proteins | sample 7_EM_MG_FD_207223 | JGI IMG/M metagenome (GOLD analysis project Ga0307507, IMG submission 207223) | Populus trichocarpa ectomycorrhiza microbial communities from riparian zone in the Pacific Northwest, United States - 7_EM | ecosystem: Host-associated > Plants > Roots > Unclassified | place...
CTACTAATTAAGGGATAGATTATAACCAGCGATACTATAATGCAAAACAGCGAGAAGGCTAGAGTATAGTCTAGTTTATAAACTACTTAGAAGAGCTAGAAGACAATATACCCTACTTAGACTTATAAAATAACGCTATATAACTCTATTAGCTACTTGCTAAGTTATAACCTAAGATTTAACAGGCTATATAGGAGAAGGGGGAAATTCCTACCTTTTAAGAAAAGCTTATCTCTAAAGCTACTTGGATTAAGAATACTAAAAGAGACTATTTAGGAAAGTGAAAGGAACAAGACGCTAATAATAAAGAGCGTAGAACTAGACCTAGCTTTAATAAAAGGGGCAGATCCCAATCTAACTACTCTATAGAAGGATAACGCGAGCAGACTTTGCAACCTTAGAGCAACGCTGGTTAACCCTAGAATAATAATAGGCAGAAACTATAGAACTAAGAGTTACACAGCTGTTATAACTACGGTAAGAAAGGCCACATACAGCGCTTTTACCGACAGAAGAAGTAAGAGGATGCTTAATTAGGAAAAGAGAGAGCCTAGTAGATCTTTACTCCCTTATACTAGGCTAGTAAGAGAAGGAGGGAGTAAGCTACCGCATAATTATTCCCGTCTCTATTTAAGTTAATAATAAATAGGTAACGTAAGACTACCTTATAGACAGCGGCGTAACTATAGGGTTCATTTCTTAATTACTAGTAAAAAAATTAGATTTAGACCTTAGTGGCTTATAGGTGCGCACTATTTAAAGTATTAAAGGCTATTAGATTCCGTGCTATAGGGAATAAACTTTTTCCGTGGCCAGCCAGGACTGTGATAGTCTATAGAATACGCAGAAGATGCGCTTCTACGCTGTAGAAATTAAGGGGTATAACCTTATTTTGGGATACCTATGGCTTTAACAGGTTAATCCAGACATTAATTGGCCTTTAGCCTTATATTAACACCAGAAGTCTTAACCGCGCATTATAGTTAAAGATTAAAAGACTTTCTTAAACCATATACAAGAGGAAGGGTAGGCGTATACTATATATGCCACTCTTAACACCAAGAATAGGGACGCGGAGTATTTATTTTTAAATATCTGGCTATACGCAGTTAAGGAACTAGAGATTCTATAGGAATATATAGACCTAAAGGATATTGCTAATAAGGAAGCTACGCACACCTTACCTAACCCTATGTTAGTAGAGTATGAGATAGACACAGGAGATAAAAAACCTCCTTTTAGACCACTATATAACCTATTAGAAAACGAGCTGGCAGTATTACGTCAGTATATAGTAGACAATCTTTAGAGAGGATAGATTTGGCCTTCTATAAGCCAGGTAGGGGTACTGATTATATTTATACTAAAGAAGGACAAGACCCTTTGCCTCTATATTAACTATTAGGCGCTAAATAAGATTACTATAAAGAATTGCTACCCGCTACCCTTAATAGGGGAGCTTATTGACAGGCTATTAGGCGTAAAGATATTTATAAAATTGGATCTAAAAGATATATACTATTAAATCCGGATTAAAGCTGGTGATAAATGGAAAACGGCGTTCCAAATATGGTATAGCTACTTTAAGTACCTAGTGATGCCATTTAGGCTCACCAACGCACTAGTGACATTTTAGGCCTATATTAATAAGGCATTGTTAGGCCTGTTGGATATAATATATATAGTCTACCTTAATGACATTATAGTCTACTCTAATAACTACAAAGCATATACGCACTATATGCAAATAGTACTAGAAAGACTGCGGGAATATAAGCTCTATATAAACCTAAAAAAATGCTTGTTCTATATTACTAGCATTAATTTTCTGGGCTTTATTATTAGCGTCAACAGAGTGTCAATAGAGAAAAGCTGGGTAGACGCTATTAGGGAATAGCCATACCCCATAACGTTTAGGGAAGTATAGGTTTTTATAGGCACGGTGAACTTCTACTAAAGGTTTATTGTTTATTACTTGTAAGTAATGCTCCTAATTACTAATCTACTAAAGGGATTTAAGGATAGCAAGAAGTTAGGACCCTTTATATTTAGGAAAGCTGCTAAGCAGGCTATAAACTGGTTAAAGGATTTGTTTATGTCGGTGCCTATCCTAATATACTTCTGCTAGGAGCTACGTATATACCTTAAAATGGATGCATCCGGCTTTGCCCTAGGGGCAATTATATCTTAATTAAAAGACGGAGAATGGTATCCTGTGGCGTTTTAGTTAAGAAAAATAACCCCTATAAAGTAGTATTATATAACGCACGACTAGGAGCTGCTTGCGATAGTTACAGTAATAAAGCACTGGCGATATTATTATATAGAAAGCAATTATTCTATTAAAGTCCTTATAGACCATAACAACCTAGAATACTTTATAACTATAAAGGTGTTAAGCGGTCGACAAGCTAGATAGGCGGAGGCACTATTATAGTACAACTTTAAAATTATATACCGCCCAGGAAAGATAAATCCCGCTAATAGGTTGTTAAGACGTTTGGATTATAAGACTAGGAGAATCTAGGATAGTATAGGGGAAATAATTCCTATATTGCAAAATTTACTTAGGAAGAAAGAAGAGTCTTTCCCTAGAATTATAGAATTCTATAATAGGGTAGAGGTCCTAGTAATACAGCTGCGAAGCACTATAATAATAGAGCTGCAGGATATAGTTACGGACTAGGTTATAAACTAAGCAGATATTATAAAGTTGGCGTACCCTAGAATTAGCGAGAATTCTATGGGATGTGCTAGGGGTATCGCGGCACCTTTAACTCAATGGCGTACTAGCTGCGAGTTTCTGGATTTAGAGAGAATAGGCAAGATGCCTATCTATAGCGTAGTATACTATATAACGGTAGGAGAATCTATTGGCACTAATAGTTTAAAATATCTTGTGCCATGCCTAGAGTCCGTAATAGCGGTAGGCGAAACGGAAATAAGTAATCTATATAAAACCTTTCCAGATCTTCTTCTTTAAGTATAATAAAGGGACGCCTTTATTTCTAGGGAGAGGTAGAAAGACGTAGTAGAGACTAACTTAGCCGGAGTTACTAAGAAGCTGTGGCAACAAGACTAAAAGGGTCTGTTATGCTTTAAGGGTGCTGTATATGTCCTAAAGGACTAAACGGTTCGAGATAAAATTTTAAAGGTCTTCTATAACAACCCTTTTAGGGGTCACTATGGTGCCAATAGGACCCTTAAGGCCGTTTAAAGGAAATACTTTTGGGATAGAATGTCTAAAGAAGTTAAGGACTATATATTAAGATATAATATATGCTAAAGGGTATAGATACCTAGGCATTGCCTATATAGTAAGTTATTAGTACTTCCTATTCCGTAGGGACCTATATTAGAATTAACAATAGATTTTATAATAGGCTTACCCCCTACTAAAATAAGAACTAAAGAGGTTGTTAACGCTATCCTAGTAATCGTTAATAGATATATAAAGTTTTTAGGGTACTTTACTATTTTAATAATAATTACAGCAGTAGAACTGGTAGACCTGTTTTTAAAGCGGTGGCTCCTATTTAGCACGCCAAGGGGAATCGTGTCTAATAGAGGTACCGTATTTAATAGTGTATTTTGGTCTTTATTCTGTTTCTTATTAAAAATATAGCGAAGGATAAGCACTACCTTCTACCCGTAAATAGATGGGCAAATAGAGCGTCTAAATACGTTATTAGAACACTACCTCCGCTACTATATTAATTATTAACAGGATAATTAGCTATTGTGGTTAGCTCTAGCGTAACATATATATAATATAAGCATCCACAGCAGCATAAAAATGACCCCTTATAAAGTACTGTTTGGGGTAAAAGCAAATAACCCCTAGAACGTTAAGGACATCGTTCCTAAAAGAGAGGCATTAGTGGCGTCTAAGAGAATTAAGCAAATAAGAATTTATAGAGAAGAACTTAAAAAGCACTTACTAGACGCCCAGGCTATATAAAAAAGGTACTATAATAAGGGACATATGCCTAAAGAATTTAAAATAGGAGATGAAGTCTTACTATTTATAAAAAATATCTAAATAAAACGTATTAAGAAGAAGCTGGACTATAGGTAGCTTGGACCCTTTAAGGTAGTTAGGAAAACTAAAGGAAATTAAGCCTATAAATTAGAATTGCTGAAATTATATTTAATATATCCCATATTTTATGTTTCCTTATTGGAGTTATACTGGAGAAGAGATGGTATAGAACTACCCCCACCTAGCGAAATTAATGGGGAACTAGAATGGAATATAAAAGATATTCTTAATTAAAGATAGCGTTAGAAGAAACGCGAATTTTTGGTTTATTAGGAAGGATACTCTTAAGTATATAATAGTTAGGAACCTAAGGAGCACCTTTAGCCAGGATATAATATGGCAATTAAAACTTTCCTAAAGACCATAAATTAGGATTTAGTAACGGTTCTAGATATACTATAAGTAAGATAACGGGGAAGACCCTATAAATTAAAACTATAAGGTTAAGCACAGGCATTAGAAACGGGAATGTTTTGCCATTATAATAGGGATCCTAGAATCCTGTAAGAGAAAGCTATAAGGATCCATATAAAAACCACTAGGGATACTATCCAAAGAAGACGCTATTTAAGAATAAGTAGTAGCACTAGAAGAAGGGGCCCTAGGGACTTAAAAGGATTCCCTAAGGATAAAAAGAGAGTATCTGGTCTAATACTGGAGATATATAGTAGAGTTAATAATATAAAGAGGACTAAAAAGACACAGAGTGAAGATTTAGAAATTTTAAGAAATTATAAAGTATCTATAAGAACACCACCCGTTTATTATATACGGAGATTATAGCGGTATACTACTTTTACATAGACTGTTACTAAAAATAAGAATAGAGGCATCCCTAAAGTATAAAGTTAATTCCCAGTACTAGGGCATCCTAGAGGTACTAGAGAGGCACCCTATAAAGCTATCCTATAAGAAGAAAGAAAGAATAAGATAATAACTTAAATACTAAAAGTAGTAACAGGAGCCTCCTCCTCTATCTTAATATTATTATTGGTAGTATTATTAACACTCCTATTCCCGGAAGTATTAGCATTTTTACTAATATTCTTCTTAGAGCGGCGAGAACTAGATAGACCACTATAACTAGGGGACTAGCGGGGAGAACGTTTATCTTTATTACTATCCTTAATGTTATCCCTAGGCTCCAAATTGGCATCTAGGCTGGGATTAGAAAGTTAATAACTAAAGAGTTAGCATAGTTCCTAAATGTGTCACTAAAGAGACTTACCTAGCTAGAAAGGCCCGCGCAAGAGTGTGAATATTATTATTTATAAAAATAAGCTGCTTATATATACGCTCCTAGACACTATATGTCTGAGATCGCTGTGTTTTTACAGTAGTAAAAACCCTCATTAAATTAAAAAGGCTGTAAGTAATAGAAGATACCTTCTATTCCCGTCTATTACTGTTCTGATGCAGACGGAAATCCCTAATGGTGCGTTAGAGCTGGCGAGCCTTATGCGCGTAAATAGTGGGGATTTAATATAGTTAGTAAAGTCTAGAATAGGATGGAATGGGAAATATTAGAATATAGGTCTTTTTCTAGCTGCAATAGTAGGAACACTTAGATCTGTTCTCGCTAGAGCGCGGCATTTTATAGGCATAGGACGGGTCTAACGTAAGCACGTAAACGCAACGACGGCAGCACTTTAGAGAAACCACTATAGGAGCAATAGAAGTGGTCTGTAATGCCAATAGAGTAGGGACAACGCCGCCGCTAGTCTGGGGACGCGCAGCACAATTACAAGCCATTGCAAGAGAACACTATGGGAAGTTAGTATTATTAAGGAGATAAAATAGGGATCCTGTTACCTATAGACGCGTCATAAGGAGAGAACAGAGTAGTGGAAGAAAGAATAGCTAGAGATGCGAAAGCTAAAAGCTAAGATATAATAAAAAACAGTCTGCTAAAAGGCAAGATGAATGGTGTTGTTAATAGAAAGACGCGTAAGAGACAACAGCTTATAAACTAAAAGAAATTAATATTAAGACATTATCATTAAGACCCATTTTAGGTAAATGGGGATGGTGGCTAGTTAATACATTATATAGGATAACCCCTAGATTAGCTTATAACAAATTCTTATAATAAGGAAGGTGAATCCTATCTAATTTTTATTATTATTATTAAAGTTCCATTATAAAGGCACTATAAGAGCTATAGTGGAAGAAGAGCGGAGGAATAGAAAGATAAAGTAAAGTTCCACGCTAGTAAAGAACTGGCGATAAGCCGTATTATGGAGTACCTTTCCACTAAAGAATTTCCCTAGTGGTTTTAGTTGGAACTCTATAAGAGATTATTAAGAGGCGAAGTCTTGGAGGACTAAGACCCTTAAAGGGGAGGTAATTATAACGGAATCCCCTAGGAGGTACATATTAGATAAGACAGTAGGAGGTTTTATTAATATCCTACCTACGTCCTATGTATGTTCTAGAAGAGATATAGTTAGATAAATAGGGGTAAAAGGTTTTACTAGTGTCTTAGAAGGTTTATATAGGAAGCTAGTTCTCCTCTAGAGAAGAACCAGCGATTAGTCTCTAAATGGAAGTGGTTAGAAGCATTTATCCTTTAATACGTGAAACTCATTCTACCTTTAACTTACCTTTGACTCACCTTCTACTTACTTGTGATACTGTCGATTAGATAATTATACGTTCCGGTTAGGCTGGCCTCTTATATATAGTCTATAATTAAACCGCGGCACTAGAGGCTTAGGAGGACCTCTTATTTAGTAGATAACCTTACTATTATTAAAACAGAACGATAGAGTTTTGAGAATAAAGCTCTATAACAACCGTATTAGTGGCGGATTAGAAGAAGCTTATTAAAACTGTCTATACTGGCTAAGAAATATACTAAGTTAAAACCTATACTATATAAACACTCCTTATAAAAGGAAACTAATTTAATATTGTTTTAATAAGGCTTATAAACTGCCTACTATAAACTACCTATAATATAAAGCTCTATTAATATAAGTAATAAATATACCGCCTAAGCCTCTATTTAAAAGCTTGCTAGATGGGAAGACTGGCTAATATTTAGTATTAATATATAAAACCACCTCCAATCTAAGAACATTAAGTAGGTCCTTAATAATCCACCACGGCCTCTCCCTATACTTAAATTAATTAAGGAGAAATAGGTGGACTTGGGCTTTACTAGTAAAAAGCTAAAAATTAAATTAGCTGACTTAGTAAAGAAATGGGAGAAATATAAGGAATAGCTAGCCTACGTAGCTAGTTTTATTAACTAAAGCGTTAGCAATATCTATAAGCCGTTTATATTAAACGCTAGATAGGCGCTTAAAAAATAGAAAGCGTTAAAAAAATGCCTTAAGGATCTTAATCCGGCAGCTATTACTAATATTATAGCTACCTTCTTTACTAAACGCGTTTAAGACTTTAAGAACGTAGAGGAGTTTATCTCCTATATTATATTAAACCTTAATTATCTCATCAAAATAAACCAACCTATTAACTATAAGGTCTTTGCCTAAGCGGCCCTCCTATATAGGGTTAACTCTACTAGCTACGCTTAGTTTAAAATAATAAAATTAACAAATTAGACGCGGGAAAATACCGATCTATAAGCCTTAGGTAAGGAACTTATTATCTTTAATAGCGAACTTAATTAGGAAGTCTCTACTATACTAGTAGTACAATTAAATAATAGAGGGCCTATAAAGAGAAAAATAGCACTAGTTGGGATATGCAAGTACCCTAACTACGTAAGATATAACAGAACTATATACTATAAAGAAGACTGCTAGGAGAGGAAGCCAGATAACGCTTTAAAAGAAATTAGTAATAGGATCCGCTTAAAAAAGAAGCAAAGAATAACTTAAGCGCCTATCTAGCTTAACAAACACTCTAGTCAAGCTAAGCTTAACGCAAATCCATAATAAGAGCTTACAGCAGTGGTTATATAAGCTTAACTAAGTAGGTATAACTTTGTCTATAATAGCGCCGCTACTATCCACTGCTATAAGGACCGTGAACTTCTTTTTAACTATATTAATAACGATGTAACGGAACCTTGTAGCAGGAACTACGGTGGGCTCGTTAATGGGCTGGGTATATAGGTATAAACAATAGTCAACAACGTAATAACAACCGGTAGAGTAGTTACCCAACAGATTAACTCCAATTATATTCTAAGATTTACTATACAGAGAGAACTATCTGGGTAGGGACTGTAGTCCTTTAAATACACAACCGTACGTCTAAGAAATCCCTTCGCTCCGTAAGGTACGTTACTCTATATACTCTATCTCACAAATTATACAGATTATACAGATCACACAGATTATATTACGCAACCTTAGCTACCATTCCTCGTTACATAGTTCCACCAGATCTATTCTAGACTATGCCTATATTAACTAACTAGCTTCTACCAACTCCTCTCTAAGTAGTTGTAATATTGTACTTAAGCTGTCCGTAACACTATCTCCCTCCTCTTTATCTTTATCCTTAAAGATTCCTAATATCTCTAAGTTGTCTACTAGAGGTGTAATGTCCGTCTAATTAATTTAGTTAATATTCTTATTTATTATACCTTTTAAGATCTCTAAACCTTTGGCCTTTTCTTCTATAGCTTGCCGGTCTCATACTATTGCTACAATACTATCTCTTGGTAAAATTATACCATCTCTATATTCTTGTTGTGCGAAAGAGGGGTTGGTTTATATTACGCTAGCGAGTCCCTTATCTCGGCAACCGTCCTCTTACTTAGAGTGCACTAAAGCGAATATACAGTTATCCTATAACGTTCGCTCTATTTCTAACGCTAAGTGTGTACGTCCTATAACTCTTAACAGTCTTCTAGTTCCTTAAGTAACTTATTATAGGGTTTTATATTTAATCTACCGCTATAAAGCTTAACGATAAACTTTTAAGTGCCCTAGGTAAGATTCGTCGTCTTTAAAATAAAGACCACGCTTATACTAAGCGGGTAAGAGATAAAAAGCGTCGCGCCCTTAAAGCCCACACCTCTGCTTACGCTTAACTACTTTATCTTAAGAGGATACGTAAGAAGGTTTGTTCTAAGGAGTGGAAACTTATTTAATAGGGTCTGTCTAAGCTAGGTAATAAGAGAGTAGCGTCTTTAGAAAAGAAAACAACTCTAAGTAATATAGTAGTTACTCTTCCTAGGTCCCCCTTAGGTAACTTATCTTTTAGCAATCCTTTTTCAATGCTTCCTAACCTGCTTTCTTCCAATACTCCTATACCTTTCCTATAGCATTCTCTAAGTTGCTTAGTAGTTCCTAGGTAATCTTACTATAGCCTATCTACTTTACTTTATACCACGTTTTACCATTAATGTCCTTATAACTGATAATCTTTAAAACTTGCCATTCGTCTTCCTCTTATCCTCTATACGTGTCTGCCTTATAGACTAGTAGTTTAACATTCCCGTATACTAGCTTTAGTATTGCAATATGCTATATAGGGTAGATTTTTATTTTAGCTAGTAAATTTAACTTATACATAACTAATAAAATCCTTTGCTTAACTTCGAAAGGTCCTAGTCTAACATAGTCCAATTTCTTACTTAGTCGTCAACTCTTAAAATTTTTATGTAGTAGCTACACTTTATCTCCCTCCTTAAGATCTAAACCCTTAAATCTCTTAGCATTATAGTACCTTTTTATTTATTCTTATACTAGTTTAGCTGTTTCCTTAAGGTCTATATAAAGATTTATTAACGTCTCTATTCTTTCTTTAGCTGTGCTACTTGTTTTCTTTACTTAACGTAGTAATAACGACGTTCTTAGTTTATACCTATAATTCGCCTTAAACGGTAACGTTCCCGTTCCTTCTTATAGTATTATATTATACGTAAACTATGTAACTAGTAACAACGATACCTAGTTATTCTATATATAATTAATATAGTGCCTTAAATACTATTCTAGTGTCTAGTTTAATCTTTCTATTTATCCGTCTGTTTACGGATAATATACTATTAAGGTTACTACGCAAACTCCCTATTCCGCCAAAAACACCTCCTAAAATGCTACTATAAATTTTAGATCTCTATCTAATATAATCTTATCTAGTGCTCCATATCTTGCGAACACTTTCTTAATATAGATTTTAGCGACATCCTCTGCTAATATTTCTTCCGTATATGCTATAAAGTATCCCCACTTTATAAGCTTATCTACTAATACTAAAATTGTGTTGTAATCTTGCCCTATAATAGGATCTTTTAACTTTAGTAACTTAATAATAAAGTCCTATAATATAACTTCCTATAGTCTTTCTAGTGTTTTAATAGATTATAGCTCTCTATACGGCTTATGTCTTGTTGGTTTATTCCTCTAGCAATCTAGATATTCTTTTATAACTTGTCTTACTAGTCCCCAAATTCCTTAAATAATATACTCCTCTTAAAGTCTTAATACTAAGCCTATAGCTTTGTTGTGTCCTTATATTAGTCCTTTATAAAACAACTTAATAAACTCTTTTATAATAGACCTTAGAACATAAGTTGCTTCTCTATTCTTATACTATTCCATATCTAGATCCTCTGCCTATATATCTTAGATTTTCTATATCTAATTACTTTTAGGTAATTTATGGACTTAACTCTCTCTAGTTGCTATAATCCTTAGATAATTATACCTAATTAACCTATTCTAATTCTTTCGCAGTAAAGCTCCTAATGGCTTTTCTTTATTTTGTGTAACGGTGCTAGAGCGCGTCACCTACCATATTTAACCAATCAGGATTTTCCATGCCCGGCATGCAAAATCGCTATTGGCTCGCTTACCACTAGCGCCTTAGCGGCCCTCGCGATATGTCTACCTATTGCCCCTAAACGATTCTTCTTCTTCTTCTTCTTCTCCTTAGCTTAGTATTTTTGTATAGTAGCAATCTACAAGCTTCAGTTTAGAAGCATTTGTACAAGCCCGTCACATTATACTAAGCTCTCCCTATATTGCCTGGGAAGGCCTTAATAATATCCCACTCTAAAAGAAGACCTTTATTTACAACAACGCGTTAACACATTATACTTAGACATTAAAAAACTCACACTACTATGCCTAAAAAGGCCCTAATAATATCCTACTTTATAGGCCAGACTGTACTTAACCTATACCCCTAAAAGAACCCCAGAATTAAAACCGAATTATATAATTTTAACAAACTTTAGGAAGCCAATAATGGCACCTAAAGCGAGCTTATTTAAAAGACCTACCTCTACTTAAGAGGAACACAAGATCTAGTTAGGATTAGAAATTAAAGACAATAATAATATTACAGGTATACACGAGCAGATTCGTGCCCTTACTGCCAATTAGAAGGTTAATTATCTTTAAGCCTAAAGTATATAAGAGACTCTAAAGGAGATCCTAAAAAGCCTTACTGCCTTATAAAACAGCCCAGCCTCCCCTTTACGAAGCCTTAGTTAACACATTCGCTTAACCAAATATAATATACTAGAGAGTACGGATATAATAACAAAGCAATTAAAGTCCGTTAAGCTCCCTAACCCTCCACTATTATTAAACGGCATAGACCCAACCTTTAAAAACTAGAGAATCTAGGTGCAAGGAAAGCTTCGTGTTAACTATAACTATTTCCCCTCTAAAGAAGCTAAAATGCTCTACCTCTTTAGTTAAACTATTAGGGACGCCTAGCAACACCTTTAGGCCAAGTTTAAGGACAAGTTACCTATTTAGTTTATATCTATTAATAAGATAATACAGCATCTAGCTGCTATCTATATTAATCCAAATAAAGTACGGGATGCCTATTACGACTATAATCGCCTAATAATAAAATTAAACTAATCCTTTACCAAGTTCTAGACTTAATTCTTACACCTAGCAGGCAAAGGCTAGGTTCCCCCTAAGAACTATTGTTTGGACCTATATAACAAGCTAACGGTTTAACTATAAGAGAAAATTATAGTAGCCTTAAACGACCTATTAACCTACCAAAGACTTGTAGCCTAATATTCGTTACTGGATTCAGAACTAAAACGAATTAATGCTCGTTCTAATTAACTAAAGCGGCCCCGTAGCGACCGTAACCTATCCGCTATACTAACAGGAGCTAGCGTCGGAAGACAAACTACGACCGCCCTTATACTAAAAGCGGTCACAACTGCCTACCTACAAACCTCGCCCAACCCGCTACGTACTATACCTTTAACCACTACCTACCCGCGAACCTCGCCCGACCCACTACATACTATACCTTCAACCAATGCTCGTCGCAACACCCTAATTAACCCTGCTATGGTTATATGCTTTAATTGCGGAAAGGATGGTTACTTTACTACGTCCTGCCTAGAGCTAAAGGATATAGGTAATATTAAGGAAATAGAGGAAGAAGAAACGTCTAACAAGTTAGAAAAAGAAGAACCCTAGGGAAAGACTCCCCCCTAGGGTATCCTATTAATCTTAAAGAGATTAATCTAAGTTAGCTAATAGGTAAAAAACACTTTATAGTTCTATATATAGTATCTTAAAATGGATATAGAGTTAATATAACTGCCCTTATTAATACTGGAGTAAATGGCTTTACCTTTATAAACACTACTTATATAAATAATATTGCTAAGTTCTTAAATATAAATGCTACCTAACTAGAGAAGCCTATTTAAGTAAAAGGCTATAACAGTTAAGCTAGTATGCCAGTTACCCACATTTTAAAGCTATATATCACTATTAATAGACAACGCTAGTTTGGTATCCCCTTCTGCATTCTAAACCTAAGGTTATATAATATAATTCTTAGCCAAAAATAGATGTCCTACTTTAATATTTGGCTAAACATCTAATAAAGACAGTTTGTCTGGCTGGAGAATAGACTAAAGTTACCCTCCTTTATTAGGAAAATCCGCACTGACTATAAGACGTTAGCTATAAAGGCTGATCCTACCTACTAGCAGGATATTAGGAACCGCGACCTAGCCTTTACTTAAGAAAATGCCTACCGTAAGGCCAGCAGGAACTCTATACTAACGAGGATACTCCCCTAAAGGACTATAGTTAAGGAGGACTCTACTTATGGAAGTAGAACGGATACTAATATAGATAACTTCTAAATTGCGGAGATTTGGCTAATAGGGAAAAGGACGTATTAATAGGATATAAAGGACAACCTTTAGAAGATGTAACAAGAGCTAAAAGGAGTAAGGATAATACTAATACCCTAAAAGCCCCTAAGGCCATAGATAACCCTACTATTACATAATACCCCTATAGTAGATATTACGGTAATTAGTGCTATAGGTTTCCACTTTAATATATATTAGAAGGATAACGAAGTCTTTACTACTAGTTTATATAAAATTAACCGGATTATCGCTAAGAGGGAAGAAGGGCTAGTAGAGGAAACTAATAAGGAACTAGTTAAGCGCCTTCTCCCTATTTACCTTTTAAACTATAGAGACACGTTCTTAAAAGCAGCTTTAGATATACTGCCCCCCCACCAAATCTATAATTATAAGATTTAGTTAGAGACTAATAACTCCCTAGGCTATAGCCCCCTTTACTAGTAAACTATAGAGGAACTAAAGGTAACAAAGTAGTATCTAATTAATAACCTCTATAAAGGGTTTATTAAGCTAAGCTAGGCTCCCTTTACTTCCCCTATTTTATTTATAAAGAAACCTAATAAAAGCCTTTGTTTTTATATTAACTATTAAAAGCTAAACGCTATTACTTAGAAGGATTGGTACCTTCTCCCTTTAATTAATAAAACCCTTACACGTCTAAGCCGGGCTAAAATCTTTACTAAGCTTAATATCCGCTAAGCTTTTTACTAAATTAGGATAGACCCTATATTAGAAGACCTAATAATATTCTATACCTATTACAGGTCTTATAAATATAAAGTCCTTTCTTTTAGACTAACGAATAGGCCAGCTACTTATTAATGGTATATAAATAATGTTCTTTTTAATTACCTTAATAAATTCTATATAGCATACCTAGATGACATTCTTATATACTTAAATAATAAACTAGAGCACTAAGTTTATATTAAGAAGGTCCTAGAGAGACTACAGAATGCAGGTATTACGGCGCTGGTGGAAAACGGTGGATTATGGTAGACGTTATGGTAGACGCCGAGTTACATAAGTCCACGTGACTAGAGGACCGCATAAAACTTTACACAGCGCTGCTATTCTTCTCCCTTCCTTTCTCTAGCTTTGGATCCTCGTTTATAGACTACCAATTATACAGGCTTGCGCGTCCCTTATACTGTGCTCGTGCCTTAATTGACTGAGTTACTAATATTATCTAAAGCTCAACTACTCTTTCTTCCTAAGAAGGAACTTAAATATATCTATAAAGGACACAGAATAGGACCCTAAGGACATCACTAGGACTATAAGGATAGGACAGACCCCTAAGAACTAAAAGAATACAAACAGAACGCGAAACCTAAGAATAGGACACGCATGGACTAGAACCCCTAGAAAATAAATAAACACCGGAAATTACCTAATACCCCTACCACCATGCCAAGAAATACAGCAGCCGGCAAAGCCGCTACAGGACCCACAAATACCTTTAATGGTGAAACAGTCGCCGTCTCAACCCCCTAGGAAGAGCTCACAGCAGCTAATGCTGAAATTAAACGGCTTTAAGAGCTGCTTGAAACTAGAGACACCCCTATACCTAGTAAGGAGTTATTAGACACCTAAAGACTTGCTATAGTCCTTAAGACCCTAGCCCAACGTATAGCATTAGCATTGTTATGGTCCGCGAAGGTTGCGGACCCCCTATTACTTACAGACGGAACTGATCCTATATTTGACAATTAGAAGCTTTAACTGTAAGATAAGCTTAAAGTTAATATAGACCACTTCCCTACTACCTAAGCTAAAATGGCCTACGTCTTCGGCCGTACTAGTGGGGATGTATAGACGTATCTACATCCGCAATACGCCTAGGACTTGGCAGACCCCTTTTTCTCTAAAGAAGAGATGGTTAACCACCTGTCTTCTATTTATAAGGACCCCTTTAAGACACAGAATACCCGCCTTAATTATAAAGCTCTTAATATAAAGACGATGGAGACCTTTTTAGCCTTTTAGACCCGCTTTTTGCACCTAGCTGGCCAAGCCCAAATTCCCTATAAAGACCTAATGCTAGACCTCTTTAATAAGCTTACCTTAGACCTACAGCGCGCCGTACTACCAGTTTTTACTACTGTATAGACGCTAAAGGTACTTACGGACTACTGCCTAGCTATTAACCAAGGCCTTTATTAAATTAAGGTATGATCTAAGCGGTATAAAGCTAGAAACTCTCTAAACTAGACTATAAGCACTTTATAAACAGCCCGTAACACCCTAGCACGATCTATAACTCCTATAGCACCAGCCATATAGCCTGCTGTTAATTTAGCAGCTAGCTGTGTAGCTAGTCCTGCTATGGGTCCGGCGTATACTTGGCCTATATACAACAACCCCCGTAAATAGGCCCTTAGCAATTAAGGAGCTTGCTTCTTATACGGCCAGAAAGACCACTTTATAAAGGATTGCCAGATAAAGGCAAAAACGGGCGAGGTTCTGTTAATTTAGGAGGACAGTGTAGAGTCAGAAAAAGAGGAACTCTAGAGGAAGACTCCTCTCTAAGGTTAAAAGGGATTAACATATTATATATTAATCTAGGTCAGCTAGTTAGTGGAAGAAGCTGCACTATCCCTTATACCTTATTCTGCAATGGATATCAAGTTTTAACCTCTGCTTTAGCTAACTCTAGAGCAAATGCCTTTGCCTTAATAGATACCTAGTGTGCCGTAAAGCTGGCTAACTTTTTAAATGCATCCCTTAAAGAACTACCCAAACCAATTCCTATTCGCGGGTATAACGGACGAATAGGGCTACCCATTACGACTATCTTGCGGATTTACCTCCGCATTAACGGACGAAGGTAGTATAACGTCCCCTTTCTTATTACAGACCTCGGGAGCCACGATATGATTATAGGGAGAAAATAGCTAGCCTATTTAGGCTTATAGCTTAACGTACGGAATAGACGGCTTATTTGGCCTAAAACTCTACCCCCAACCCCTTCCTTTATAAAAGAAATTAGCATTACAATGGAAAACCTTATACGGCCCTAGATTAATACTATTTACCAGGCTAATACTATACGCAGAGACCAGGCCTTTAAGAAGGATGTACGTCTTAATCCTTAACGGATCCGTATACTACGCCGCCCCTAGACTATGTATGTTACGCTATCCGTACTAGAGATCTAGGAAGTTAGTAGTGACCTAGCTAAGCCCCCTACGGAGAACCTAGGCCCTACGTAGCCCCAAAGGAAAACCAGGGATATTAGACGCTATACTAAGCTAATAGACAGGAAGGATAACTTATGGAAAATAGAATATAAGCTAAGGAAGACTATACACCCTATACCGCAAGATACGGCCTAATAAGCGTCCGTAAAGAAACCTACGGACCTCCCACCAGTCAATATCTGCTGTATTGGCGCTGTAGGATTCTACCAAAACTTGGTTTAGCCTGATACTGTTGCCTTTATAACTAGCCTATACGAAATTAATTAAATGCTTAAAGAAAAGAAAAGCGAGCTTAGCAGATAGGAAAGTGAGCTTATAGATAAGGAACTAGTAGAACAAAAACTGCCTAATTAATACTAGAAATTTAAGGACGTATTCTTTAAGGTAGCGTTGGATATACTTCCGCCTTACTAACTATATAACTATAAGATCGAGATTAATTAAGGCAAAAAAAGCACCTTTAGCTTTAGCCCTCTCTACCCGCAGTCTATCGCCAAATTATAGGCTATAAAGCAGTACCTTATCAACAACCTTAATAAGGGCTTTATTGAGCCTAGCCAAGCCCCTTTTAACTTGCTTATTCTCTTTGCTAAAAAACCAAATGGAGGACTGCGCTTTTGCATTAACTACTATAAGCTAAATAATATAACCTGCAAGAACCACTATCTACTACCCTTACTTAATAAGACTCTTGCCCAAATAAGTAGAGCTAGGGTCTTTATAAAGCTCAATATCCGCTAGGCCTTTTACTGAATTAAAATAGACCCTGGGTCTAAGGAGCTTACTATATTTTAAACCCATTATAGAACGTATAAATGTAAGGTACTCCCTTTTAGACTAACTAACGGACCAGCTACGTACCAGCGGTATATAAACGATGTACTCTTTAACTACCTTAACGACTTCTATACAGCCTACCTAGATAACATTATAATTTACTCTAAGAATAAGCTAGAACACAAGGAGCACGTTTATAAAGTCCTATAGCGGCTCTACAAGGCTGGTCTCCAGGCCAATATTAAAAAGTTAGAATTTAGTGTTAAGCGTATAAAGTACCTAGGTTTTATTATTAGTATAGACGGAATTAAGGCCAACCTAGAGAAAACGGCCGTAATTAACCAGTGGACACCCCCACGGACCGTAAAGGGGGTATAATTATTTTTAGGTTTCTGTAACTTCTACTGATGCTTTATTAAGAACTACAGCAAGATTGCCTGGCCTCTTAACTACCTTACTAGGAAAGACCAGCCATTCCACTTTAACGCCATATATATGCAGGCCTTTAATAAGCTTAAAAAGCGGCTGGTATTGGCTCCCCTACTTGCCCACTTTAACCCAGAATGGCCCTTAATGCTAGAAACTAATGCCTTAGATAATATAATAGCCGGTATTTTTTCCCAGAAGTAACTAGACGGAGAATGGCACCCTATTGCATACTATTTGAAGACTATAATAGATGCCAAGCTAAACTACTATATCTATAACAAAGAAATGCTAGCTATTATCTCTAGCTTTTAGCACTGGCGTATATAGCTAGAGGGGACCCCTAGGCCTATTAAGGTAGTTTCGGATTATAAGGCCCTGGAATACTTTATAACAACCAAGGCCCTTATGGCCCGCTAGGTACACTAGGCGGATATCCTATCTCAGTTCAACTTCTTGATTATATATAGACCAGGCGCTACGAACCGTGCGGATACTCTTATAAGGCGTAAACAGGACCTAGGTAATTAGGTGGCTATAAAGATCTTATTACGGACCTAGGCACTACTATGACCAGAGCACCTTAACCCCTAGATACAAGCAGAACTAAATACGGACCCTTTAGACGCTGAGATATGCCCCGTTAACTCTATAGAACTTGACCTTATTAATAAACTACTATAGGCAAACCATACGGCCCCTTCTCTACAGAAGTGCCGCGAAAAGGTAAAGGATACTACTAGCCCATAGTCCCTTAAAAACGGACTGCTTAAGCACTGGGAACGGCTAGTAGTAGCAGAGGAATAGAATTTACGGACTTGGCTTATCGCCGAAGCATATACTTAGGTCTCTACGGCCTACCCCAGAAAAAATAAGACCCGTAGAATTATTGGCGACCGCTACTACTAGCCCAGAATGGTTACGGATATTGACCGCTATATACAGAACTGCGATAACTGCCGTAGGTCTATAATTCTATAAGATAAGACCCTAGGGCTATTAAAGCCACTCCTAATACCAGAACGCCCCTAGTAGTATATCTCTATAGACTTCTATAAGTTACCTACGGACCGCGATAGATATGATATGGTTATAATCCTAATTAACCGCTTTAGTAAGCGCCCGTTCTTAATCCCCTGTTATAAGAATATTAATGCTAAAGAGGCGGCCTAACTATATATCTACTATGTCTACCAAATTTACGGACTACTAGATACTATCATATCCGACTATAGGCCGCAGTTTATATTAGCCTTCTGGAATGAGTTCACCCGGATCCTAGGTATTAGGCTAAAGCTCTCTATAACATACCACCTCCAGACAGATGGTTAGATGGAGATTATAAATTAGTACTTGGACTAGAGACTCCGGCCCTTTGTTAACTACTTTTAGGATAACTAGAGTGGACTACTACCTATAATAGACTACGCCTAGGCAACCCTACCCTATAACTCTATGGGGTTTACACCTATTTAGCTAGAAATGGGATACTTACCCTATATAAGCTTTAACTGGAAGAGACCGAAAGGACCACAGACTATGCGCGAAAAACTATCTTATGAGAAAGCACAGCAGTATGCTAGACGCTTAGAAGAAGCATAGACAGTAGCCTATAAGAACTTAGAGAAGGCCTAAAAATTAATAGAATAGCAGGCAAGTAAGCACAGGCGCGAGCCTGACTTTACTATAGGCAATAAGGTCTGGGTTATAACAAAGAACTAGAAGATAGAACGGCCTAGCCATAAGCTAGACTATAAGATGGCAGGACCGTATAAGATCCTTAATAAAGAAGGCAACTTATATAAGGTTAAACTCCTAGACTTAATTAAAGTCCACCCTATTTTCTCACTAGATAAGCTACGGAAAGCTATAAATAACCCACTACCTGGACAAAAGAATAAGCCTCCACTGCCGATTTAAGTTAATGGCGACGACGAATAGGAAGTTAATAAAATACTAGCCTATAAACTAGTACAAGGAACGCTAAAATACCATATCTAATAGAAAGGTTACGATTTAGACCTAACCTGGTACCCCGCCTGGAACTTTATAGGTTGCCCCTAAAAGCTTAAAGAATTTTATAACCAATACCCTAACAAGCCAGGACCCCCAAAGTATCTAGACGAGTGGATGGAGTACTAGTATAGCGAAGATAATAAGCTACCTGTCGAGCATACAGATAAGAACACCCTATGGATATAATACGGACATACAAAGCCTAAGGGCAGGCTTTTTCGGAAGGGGGGGTAATGTTACGGCGCTAGTGGAAAACGGTGGATTATGGTAGACGTTATAGTAGACGCCGAGTTACGTAAGTCCACGTGACTAGAGGACCGCATAAAACTTCGCACGGCGCTGCTATTCTTCTCCCTTCCTTTCTCTAGCTTTGGATCCTCGTTTATAGACTACTAATTGTACAGGCTTGCGCGTC
>Ga0307507_10005753_pt1 | contig 19952 bp, 16 predicted proteins | sample 7_EM_MG_FD_207223 | JGI IMG/M metagenome (GOLD analysis project Ga0307507, IMG submission 207223) | Populus trichocarpa ectomycorrhiza microbial communities from riparian zone in the Pacific Northwest, United States - 7_EM | ecosystem: Host-associated > Plants > Roots > Unclassified | place...
CATTTCACCTTACTCATTATGTCTTGGCAATTCTTGGCTCAATTCCGATCGGTTGCCACGGGATCTCTGTTCCACCGGAGGACCCACCTTTAGACGCTTTGCACCGTAGAAGGTAGTGTTCCTAGAAGTTCGGGAGCCCCGTGGGGGCCTGCGGAGAGACTCCCAGGAGTGCCGCGCCGAACTGGACTGCTTCTAGGAATTGGTCCTTGGCAGCGGGATGCCAGGCCGGCAGTCTTTGGCTTAGATAGCCTCCTTATAGGGCGAGAGAGACCTCTCCGGAGGCAGGAGTAGGACTGTAGGCAATCTCAAGGGATAGCCGGGGGATGCAGGACAGCGGATGTTGAAAGTAATCGATGAGGAGGTAATGATCGATAGTGAGAGTTTTAGAGAGGAGTGGAAGGGCTTAAGTAGGGACACAAAGTTTGTATTAAGCGGAGATAAGGATCATAATTGATTGTGTTAAGTCGATGGAAAAGAAAGACTTGAAGAAAATTGTGAACAGGAAGAAAGGTGTATAGAGAGAAAAGATAGGAAGGAAAAAAAAGCCAGGGGTGCGAAAATTATCCATACTTTGCAGGTCACTTTGTCGATGCATACGTACCACTGCAGCCTTAGAGTCCTGGCATATCCTACTCCAAGTTGCTATTTCCAACAGCCGGACGGGGCGTGACGAGTGATTCTTCATGATTCTACTCTGCTCATCTCTATTCTGCAATCTGGCCAAAAAGAGTGGAATCAATGACCCGGGTAAGAATCTTGGAGTCTAATTTGTGGAAATCCCTGTTGCTCGGGAATGGATTGATTGATATTCGGGTTTTATCTACTGCCCCCACCAGGGCAGGTTGAGGTACATTCCGCAACCAAAGGAAGCATCACTAGGCCAGTAGCCTATTCCCAACTCCATAGGATGGTGAAGCATTCGCCGATATGGGGTGCCTAGGTTAAATGGGTTTATGAGGGATGGATAAATTAGTTTGCCGCCGTGAGAGGTGCGCTTTAGTCGCCCAATATAAAGGTAGAGAGGCGGCGTGAGGGCTTGGGAACGACTGTCAGGGTTTTCCCCCTACGGGAGACCTAGGCCCACAGTCCATTGGAGTCTTCGGCTGTTAGGCGGAGGGCACCCGCTCACCCAAAAATGACGGACTATGACCTATAGTCTGTCCCGTCCTACCTCCGGGAGAGGCAGGCTAGACGGTTAGGAAGACTGATAGAAAGAATATATTTGCGCCCATACCTTATTCCTTCTTCAGTGGCAAAATCTGCTAGCGACGGCATGCTGCTGGCTCATAGGTAGTCATGTAAAACTATAAAGTTCTCTTGATCTCAGTTTTGAGCAAGCATACAAAACACCTCCCTATCCACGGAAATGTTGCGCAAATACACATACTTATCCTTTATTAGGTATTAAAAAAGAAATAAAACACTTAGTCAAAAGGAATCGTCAGCCATAAGGGTCCTCTCACTAGCCAGTGGTTTCTCCTTCTCCTCTTGGCTGGTTCTTCGATTGTGGCGATAGCGCTTCCTGGCAAACTCGTCATGCCAAATCACTCGAATAATAGCCCGACACTTTAGTGACATAGCTAACAATACGTGATCCTTAACTGCATAATATATTGCCTAACATCCCTCGTTAAGAACTACTATGTGCCATCATGTAGAATCTTGGCATTTAGTGAAACCCCTCCTCCAACGCCAAGAGTCGGCGTTTTGGTGGCTTGACATTAAGATGAAGGTTCTTCTGAAATCCGCAAGTAGCTCCACCGCAAAAACTCGAATAATTGAATGGTGTGCTATATTTTTGGGCTTTCCTTTCAACATGGCCAAGAGGGTCTCAGGTAGCCAGAGGTGGGGGGCTAGATTCGAAAGACTAATGTGGCCGGCTCAAATTCGTGGGGGAGTCTCCTCGGAGATTGAGAGGTACCAGCTAATCTTTTGCCCACCAGGCCCTCCTTCGAGTTTTATGATCGGACCTAAACACAAAATATGATAGGGCTTCAATCCACCTCCGCACCAAAGTAGAAAAAATGTGCTCTGCAGGGGGTCTTTCATGATGGGCGACTACCTCCACCTACGGGGATCAGAGCTCCCCATGTCCCCTCCCTCCCCCAAAGTAGTATTGCCTAGTTTCTTAGCCGTTATGCCACCAGAGCTAGTCTGTAATTACCTCTCCTCTGCAAATTTTGAGTAGGTAACCTTTTCGACGGAGGACCCCCACCACAGCAAAGCGCCGAACACACTACTAGTTATATTCCTCAGGTATTGTTTGGGCTGATTTTCTATGGTATGGTGCAACTCTTCGTCGGGATAGATGCTTTATTGAATTTTTTTTGAATTTTTTTTGAATTTTTTTCCCAAGTAGCTGTGTATAGCGCAACTTAGATGCATCCTTTGAATGTGAAATTTTATTTGTTCAGGGGGTGATGGTGCCGGGTTTCTCTGCAGTCGTGCAACTTGGACAGGAAGTCAGATTGCGGGATGTGAAAGAATCCCTTAGTTGTGGGGATGATTAGAGACGTAGAGGGGTGCGTCCTCTATTGGAGGTTGGCCAACTGCCACATAAATAAGAGAAAGCTTCTGCATGTATTACCATACATCCGGTCGTGCCCTAGTGGACTCGCACATGTCCACTATTTTGTGCTCCTCCATATGAGCCCCCTCTGGTGTCAAGGCTCCCCTAATGCTTCCTAACTGCAGCGTTCTACTGCCAGGATTACCATGCAACCAGGAATTTCGTGAGGTCGAGCAGTTATCTTAATCATATAGTATCATCCTAAGTATATGGGAAGGCTCATAAACCCCCTGACCTCTGTGGTCAAGAATAAACTGCATGGGGCTAAGTGCATAATCTTATCTAGTGTATTTTCTATCCATCAGGTGTCGCTATTTCGCCTTGGCAGCGATGATCACATAAGTGAGGGAGGCAGCAGTAAACCTCCAAAAAGTATATAAAATTTAAGCTTCAAATGCTCCGGAAATTACCTACGCAAATTAATGAAATCTTTCATGAAATGAGTCCACATCTACAATCGCTAAAATTAAATTTCCTTACATGGGCACACTATAACCACTGTTTCTCGGGACTGCAACGAGAGGATCTTCGGGCCACCATTTTACTCAGAAGTCACTGCAACAGCAGGAATGGTGTCTGTCTCCTGATAATGCAGAGAGATGAAGTAGAGAAGCAATAGGACTAGAGTACTGTATAGTAAGAACTCCAATAATTAAACTCGGTGCTAGGACGTTGGGGTTACCTTTGCAGGGAAGCCCAACCTTTTTTTGTTTTTTGTCTTAAGCAGGGTTTAAGAGGTTAGTTTTGGTAGTGGTTACACCCCCTACCGAAGAGCCTGAGAGGGGATTTTGGATGTCTAAGCACAAGGTTCAAATATCCGAGTTCTTACTGTGTGGGATTATATTTAAGCCTCACAGGCGCGTCCACGGTATTTGGGTTAACCAAGGAGGGGGGGTTGAGTCGGATTGTGAAATCTAGAATTTGGGTGGGTTGTGTCTTCTAGGGGGTAGACTAAGGGAAATTTATATGAATCTTAGGGCCTGATGAGCGATAAAGGAAGAATTTCTTACACACCCTATATTCAGCGAATTGCATCAACCAATGCAACTGCTTGGAAAGAACGACCGTTGGCAATCATTCAGCATCTGTAGGCTGAGCTAAGGGCCTGTTCGGTTGGAACGGTTCCATTCCGTTCCCCCATACAAATGGCCTGTTTCCTCCCGTTTCAAAACGGAAAGAACTTTATTTTTACAGTAGAAATGGTCACCGAATGGAACAGAACCGTTCCAACCGAATGGGCCTTAACCTTGTTTCTTTTTTTGTTTTTTTTTGTTTTCGTCACATGATTTGTTCTGAGCGCATAAGAGTATTAATAACATAAACCAAGTCACTCTCCCTTACCTAATCACATCGTGTCACTCACTTTCTTCAAGGGAACACCGTTCGGAAGCAAAGGTTTTTGTCCGAGGCGGAAGACGAACGGCATATATACCCCACTTTGGTGAGGAAAGGCATTTCGCTCAATGTAGACCCCCACATCCGGGCTCATATCCGAAATCGTGAGTCGGAAGCTGACACTAAGCTACCGTTCCTTAACATCGGGTACTATTTCTCAACAAAAACAGCTCTGAAGTGTAGGGCTAATCCGTCCTTGACTGAGTGTGGTGTAGAAAGCTTTCCAGCCCGATCCCTTCGCTTACCCCTTGCCCTCATGCTGTGTCATTTCGATTTCAGGAAAAGGATATCCAAATGTCATTTTTATTCTCCCCCTAAACCCTTGAATCTCGCACGTTGTCACTTCCGTAGATGAAACCTATGTTACAGAACGACCAAGTTATGCAGAACATTAGAGACGATGTTAGTGGATTCCCCTCCACTCCCTCCCTATATCTCAGCTCCCCCAGAAGAGTTTGAGTTTTCTTTGTCACACAGGTTCTATTAGGGTCGGATTTTGGTGGGCTGGACATCATTTAGTTCGGGCTTGGGCTGGATTTAAGAATTTACAACTAGGTTAGATTCATCGCGAGGCTTGATTATATTCACCCAATACCAAACTGGTGGGCGATATTAATGTGAGAAAACTCCTTATTCTGGTGTGTAATTACCCCTGTTCTCTTCGCCCGTGTGCTGTTATTCGCTATTAATAATGGATTGTATAATTATCCCTTCGAGGAGCCCTATCAACACTTCTCTCTGCCCTCAGCGACACACGAAACTAGAGGGGTCCTAGGAGGATACAACCACCCAGCCCTCCCCCCCACGATGAGCTACGCACAAGTCTCGCTCTACCCCGCCTCCCCAGTCTATAAAAGACTGCCCAACCGCCCCTCTCCGTCTCTTCTCTACCTCTTCTACATCCACAGCACAGCAATCTCTCGCACTCTCACAGCAGCCATTTCTCCTCACTCTTCCGATGGTGATGGCTAATTACTCCTCACTGGTATAGGAAGCTGGTCACAGAAATAAAAACGCTTACTTACCCCCCTTTCAAAATTTTGGTTATATCCTGTATCTATTGGATGATCTAATGCCCTACTTCGGTAGTCGACCAGTTTTACCTGACAGACTAAAAATAATAATAAAAAGAGTACATATTGTTCGCGGATGGTGAGGCTCTCTCTTCTCCTTCCGGATTCCCTCCTGGCTGTTGTGAGAGTGTGGATGTGTGCGCTGTGGACGGTAGGGGTGGAAGGTTTGGCTGAGGTATGTCGATCTCTCATGGCGCTTGTCTTAAGTTGATGGTGCACGGAAAGTAGGGAATCGTGTGATTAGGGAGGGTTCGGAATGGAAATTGTAGGTTTCGGTCGAGTTATTTGAACTGGAAAACATGAACAGGTAAGGAAGAATGGATCCCATTCGAATATAGGAAGTTCGGGAGACTGACATCTCGCTGTGACCTCACCGAATTAGGCCCTGGTTGCGATGGCCCTGTTCCGTTGGGCGACCGTTTCTGCTGTGAAAATGGCCTTCTCTCCTTTTGAAACGGTTATCTATATGGGACAACGGAACGGAACCATCGCAACTCAACAGGGCCTTAGCTGCTTCTGAAGTTCTGAATAGCCACCCCCTATGCTACTAGATTTGGGAGACGAAGAACAACAGTAATAGAGTGAGGCAACCCTTGCTTTTGTCTTGCTTCTTCTTCAAGGGTGGATCTAGCTAACCACAGGGCACAATACCTGCTGCATGAATATCCATTAGGGTGATAGAGAGGGCTCCCATCAGAGTGTTCATGCTAGGTCACTCGGACGTCGGCTAAGTGCCTACCGCCGGACACGGCACCCTCCATTGTCCACGAACCGTATCTTAGTCTCTCGTATGCCGCTCTCCTATATTACTGGCTTACTCATAGTGAGATTAAGTCCTGAGTCAACGGGCACAACAAGCCATAGCGAAATTCAACAATCATGACAAACCCAATGACGATTACAACCACAACTCTATGACTATTAATCAGTGTTCTTAAGCGTTCAGTCCATCCGTCTTTAGCTTAGGATTGGATGGACGTTCAGTTTCCGTCCGTCCTGCCCTATGCCCGGGACGGACGGCCGGGCCCTATAGGTGTCTTAGTTTATGTTTCATTTTCGAATTTCATGAGCATTAGGTCAGTGTTGTTAAGAAGTGAAAATTTTTTATTCTAATGTAGAGAAGCTCAGGCTCTACTATTATGTATCGAATTTCGCTATCAATCAACGAATGCTTCCAGTGGTATCCGATCCTGGTTCTGAGAACCCTGACCCCATTCCACTTCCTTGACCCAGCATTGAAGCTGCAGCGTGAGACGGCAAAAGGGTTTTAAAATTTGAAGTATCGTAGCCAAATCATCCCAATCATCTCTAGTTAGCTCGTCGGAGGTAATAAGATCTGGATCAATAAGGTAAAGATCGATATCAGAACTTCCAATTTGTGGTATACGGCAGGCTTTAGCTTTACGTTCCTCCGTAATTGCGGTACCAATAAAGCCTTCTAGGATATCCCTCAGCTCGAAAGCCCTTTCGAGAGCATCCGCATCGCTTGACCAGCGAGTTGTATTAGTGGGCCGGTATATTCTCTTCCTCTTACTAGCCGAACCTTCTGGGCAAATCGATCTCGTCGCTGCGGCGTTCCTAGTATCCATTACTTGGGAACCAACAATCCCCTTTTCTGGCTTTGCGCTTCGGGAGGAATGCATGCGGGACATTAAGATGCATGCCGGAGATATCGCCTGTAATTGTTGCGGAGCTCTCACCCGCTCGTATGTTTCCCTCGATTGAGTTCGACCCAAATGTTGGAGTTAACAATCCTGAAGGGGCAGAACTTAAGCTATCACTATGGGTTGAGCTCTCATTTTCGTCAACATCAAGCCTGAAGTCGTCAGTAAAGTATTGGGATAGGACTTGAGAAATAGAGCCATCAGGACTAAGTGATCCCTGGCTTCTATGCGAGGTATGCGATAGCGCTTCAGACATTGTACTGGAAGGTAAGGTAGAAGGTTTCGAGAGTACAAGATCTGGGTGAATGAGACCAAGGGAGGCGGACTCTGCTTTATCCCTAGGATTTCTCAAAATAATTAATTCTCGTCTCTCAGGTAAGTATTTATTCACTCAGGCAGAGGTGTGGAGCGACCACACAGCCTATAGGCAATTGGTTAGGTGATATGGGTGGCGACAGGGCCGAGAAGGTAGTGATGGGGGTATGCGGGTAGCAACCAGGGCCTACAAGGGACACCCGTCCTTACTTAGGACGGTAGGCATAGTTCTTGGACAAGAGTCATCATTGGTGGCCCAAAGTACGGCTGAAAACACACCAAAACAAGCGAAATCCTTAGACTTTGAAATCCTAATTTCCACCCTCACCTCTTAATCAATTAACACAAGGGAAATATGGAGAGATAGCTAAAGATCTAGTGAATATGGAATTCCAACTTCTATAGCAAATTCTTTTGTTCCATGTGCAGCACTCATCAATTGGTGGGCCCCATCCTCAAACCAGAGGTAAAGCGCTAAGAATTTGTATGTACTCTCATAGAAAAAGATACATGTTTTGAAAATCGCCAATCTCATATAGCTATAGTTCATTCAATATCCCTCCATATGCCACAATACTACAATATCACAATTAAAACACCTAGGGCCACCATTTTACCAAGAATTAATTTACTTGCCCTGCAGGTGGTTGAGTTCTAGTGTGCTGAAAAACATCATTTTTGGTGTAAAAGTGGCCACCAATGATGACTTCTGTCACCGTACTGTACCTGCAGGTGACGGTAGGTACCTACCGGAACTTACCATTTCCAAAAAAGACCGCAGGGTCCGCCCGTCAACCTACAGGACAGCGGTGTTTACAAAAGACGGACGCCGTGCCCGGCCGTCCTTACCCACCCTGCCCGGGACGGACGGGACTATAGGACGGTTGGGTTAATACTAGGGCCTGCATGCTTGGGTGCCTTCCTCTCTAGGAGCACAATGTCTGTTAATAGGACTTTTCATTTTGACTGGTATTGACTTGAGTCGTTGTGGCTTTTGCAATGGTTAAATATTGTGGGGAATTGTGGTTTTGCCTTTTTGACTTTGTACCTAATCTTGGTTCCAGCAAATTGGCTTGTACTCTCCTAGGTGGTGAGGCAGTTTTGGTTGGGTCTTGGTTATTGGGAGGCTATTTTGTATAAGTAGGATATCTTTATACACTTCAGGTCTGGCGATGCATGTGGGTGGGGAGCTTGTGATCATGTATATAGGGTGATGATAGGGAAATGCTTTCTTTCCATGAAAGATGAGGTCACTGATGTTCTCTATGTATGTTCAGCCATTGGGCAGTGCCTTTTGGTCTATCACAAGTTATCGATGCCACGCTCTCTCGTTTGTCAGCTTATTCCAATACTGGTCACTCTCTCCCTTGAAATAGTATATGATGAATTTTCCCTAAAATCCCTCCGCAGCAAGAAATACACAAGTTATCCATAATTAATGTTCTCAAAGGCTTTGGTTCGGTGAAATTATTTTACCTGAATATATTTTTCACTACCGGGCGTCTTGTCTACTACCCAAGTGCCAGATTTATTCCGCTCGGCACACAGCCGTCCAGTCTGTCCGTCTTTGGGGTAAGACGGGGCAGACTACGGCTCATAGTCCGCCTTTTTGGGAGTGCTTAGACGGACTAACCTCGGGTAGGTGAGGACTGGACAGAATGTAGGGGACTATAGCCCCAGCGGCCAGACCTCCGGAACTAACCCAAGTTGAAATCATACACTCCCTAATCAATCATTAAAGCATCATGAGACATCACTTGTGTCGTCCCCGACAATCCTCCACCGCCACTCCAGCCTCCGAGCGGGGTCCTGTTGGGCACCTGGACCATCGAGAACACTAGGGGTCCTGATTGTAGAAATACTGGCCAATGGGAGGAGGAAAGAGATTGAAGTAAAGGAAGAAATGGCTATATATTGTTCGAGTTGCCTGTTTATCCTTCTTATCTATGACAGAAAAAAGGATTTACATAGACAATACGAGGATTTTTCCCAACTTCCGTACTTACATGAATCTACCCTGAGGCACCCGCGCAACAATGGAGCCCCCGTCCCTTTGCCCCCAGTATTCCGATCCATCCTCCACTTTGCTTTCCAGCCATGAGTCCTGATACTTACATATAATATACAAACAGGTATGCTAGTTCCTCTTGCGTTTTTAATGAGTGACAAAGGAAACTACTAACAAAAAGAGTGACAAAACAGGCAAGGTACAAAGCAAAGATCTGTTTGTGCAGAGTGATCGTTGGTGATTTTCAATAGCAGCAACACTTGGATAGGTTCACTGCATGTGTTAGAAGCACGGACAACAATAGCTTTTAGTGTAACGAGTTACAATGAGTGCCGCCTGTTTCAATTGGTTATCCTAATTTACCTAGCATGGGTTCACGAGAGGGTAATAAAAAGAACTTGTGTTTAGCCTTGTGATCTCCGGATACAGAATCAAAAAACTCCAGACAAGGATTGGGGTTTTCCATACAGGGTAAAGATGATGTACTAGGTGTGTTGGCTCTAATTAGGGGATATATGAAATTATTTTAACTGGGACTCTTCCGCCGCGGGATTCTTTATTCCTCTTGCATATGCTGTCTTTGATCCCACTCGGGGTGATCTCGATAGCCTTCTCTTTGTGAATTTGCACGTTTGGTCGATTGAGGGAGGCAAAGAACGGACTGAGTGAAAACACAAGGTGGGGCTAAGGGGGCGGGCAAGAAAGGCCGAAAAAGGTGATAAAAAAAAACAAAGAGTAGAATTGGGGGAAGAAAGAAATGATTAGCTTCTACTGTGCCTGGGTGCTGCGCATTCACCCTCCCCAAGATCTTTCTAAACGGCCCTCGCTACCGTCTGTGCTTTGCCTTTAGCCGCAGCTTAAGCTTTCTCTTCCGAGATTTTTAGAGCTTAGTTTTTGACGGCTTGCTTGATCGTTTCTTCGACAGGGTGCTTATGGGGGTTGGTGATCGGAAAGGGGCACAAATACTAATTGAGGTTTTTTAGTGGATGTCAGCGAATGGACTCTTTCTCTCTTTTTATCAATTGTTTTCATCAGGTTTGTCCGCTGTATTGATTCTTAGAGAGTAAAGCACCGAAGCCTGAGGGGTGGTTGGCGGGTGAAGCACATTCAGGGGTTATCTGTCTAAAAAAGATACAGTGCGCTACTGAAGGTAGCCCTCTCACTAGTTCGTACTGTTGGTTGTTGTGAGACATGGGCATCACTCTCACCGAGCCGTGGGTAATTTATTAGTAGTTTAGGGGCATTCCATGATATTCGCGTTTCCCCTCTAATTGATCCGCTAGGGAACACAATAGTATTCCATCAAATATATACTAATGAAACCATGCCTAATAGGCCAGCCTGATCTAACCGTATCCATTTATGACTATTTCGCCTCTACATCGCTATTCCCAGCGACCCCATCCTTCCCCTTTCCACTCCATTTTTCCCAAACTGTAAAGTTATCCAAACTCCCAACCACTGCCCCTGGTGGCTCAATTGTGCGAGCCTCTTCCAAACGGCTGGCGGTCTCGATACACTTCCTCACGAACGTCGGGTACTCCCATCCAAACCCTTTAGCAGCCATAGCGCAAAGACTATCTTGGTCATCGCGGCCTGGGCGACCGGCACCAGTGAGATTCTAGATGCATTAGCTCAAAAATCAGACAATAGAGGAACTAAGGAAATTTGCCTGGGCGGGGGAGGGGGGGTACAGGTTTGGGATTGACGTCGAACAAAAAGAACTTTCCGCCATTCTCATCTTTTCTGCGAATGTCAATCCTGGTAACGCTAGTAAGTTTAAGTAGCTCCGCGGCCTTCTGGCACTCTATCTTGACAGCCCGATGCCACGAATCTTCCTCCTTCGCAGACAAGACCCTAGAGTTTTTCGTAACAGGAACGTGTCCGCTCCACGGCATCACTCCGGAAACCTGGTCAAATCGCTGCACGATCGGCAATGCCATAAACTTCCCCTGGGATCAGGCACGAGCGTTACGGTGCCCTCCTCACCCTCTAAAATCTCCTCTACAAGGACGACACTGTAGATGCTGAGAAGATCATCGAGAGCATCCAACATACCCACAAACCCGTTTACCAACTGTAGCCCCTCGCTGCCACTTCCACGAACGGGCTTGACGATAACGGGGTACGGGAGGTCGTACACTAGCTTGCCTAACCATTCGATTGACCGCTAGCTCTTTGGTGTGGGGAAACCGTGATGTTGGAGTAGCTTGTTTGTGAAGGCCTTGTCGCCGACAACGTCTACTGCATTTGGCGGGTTTGCTATTAGTTTTATGCGAGATGGGAGGGAGGTAGTGATGGGCGGGTGATCGGCAAATAGAGGAGTGTTTGCCTAGATCGTGTTGGCGCCAGCGGCTATCGCCGCTAGAATACCGGGTTGAGCATCGGGGAACGACCAACCAGTGTCAGTGGCCGGATTTGGATGTGGTGCAGGAGTTATTATGCTTATATTCGGATCGTTTAGTGAGTGCACTGATAAACGATGTCTGCGCATGCACCCCTGTAACCCGGCTCGAATCAGCACAACTGTACAGTCATTCTTTCATTCAAAGTGGAAGCACCTTCTAGAATGGGATCATATAAGATTAACTCCGGAGAAGTAAGCGCAATATGCAAGAAATAGCGAACCAAAGGGTGCACCCATAGGGTTGTTGGAAGCCCGAAGTTGACTTTAGAACATGCGCGAGTGTTTGAGAGATTGTCTGGATGATTTTGGAGATGGAGCTAGAATGTTTGAGATTTGACCGATATGTTTTTCCTTTGTTTATCACGGAAGTGTGCAGAGGCACAACGACATGGAGGGAAAGACAGTGATTGGTGTGGTGATCAATGGAAGGATCACGATGGACTGTTTATGTTTTACTTATACACTTGTTTTTACCGTTTAGTGTTAGAGAGTATTAGAGCGGATTTTCAGAGCTAGAGCGAAGTGTCTAAGTTCCGTGTGAATTGTCTTTCTATAGTGAACCACTGTGCTATTCATATCCTACCAATATCAAAAAGGGTCAGTATGGGGGATTCATTGACGGCACAATTCGCGCAATTGCACGCCCGACTCGACCACAGCGCACATGTTACAACGGATGGAAGTGGAAACATTGTTTAAAGTATCATGCTATTGTCACCCCAGATGGCCTTAGAAGCCATCTGTTTGGCCCGGTGGATGGGCGAAGAAATGATGGTTTCTGGTGGAAGGACTCCAATGTACTTACGATTTTACAGCATTATGCACATACTCCAGATGGAATTCCCCTTCAAGTATACTGCGATCCTGCCTACAGTATTAGCAACTTTCTTCTCTCACCATATGAAGGGGCACAGATTACTCAAGATCAGAAACTATGAAATCAAGGGATGTCACGGTTACGCATCGTAGTGGAATGGGCATTTAAAGAGATGGTAACTATGTTTCGATTTCTTGACTATGTTAAAAATCAAAAACATCTACTAGAGCCTGTTGGAGTGCAGTTTAGAGTGGCCACACTTCTGCACATGTCTGTCTCCATCATCCTCAGATAACACAGTATTTTGAAATTTCGCATAGTGTTGGAGTTTAAGAACCGGCAGGAGAAATGATCGAAGAGCAGCTTTTGGAGCCTCCAAGCTTGTTGGAGTACTTTCACGCCTAAATTGAAATGAGCGGACATCAATCCCAACCCGAAAGACACTTTTTATGACCAAAGGTTGCACTCGTGGATGGATTCGGAGATGTTATCAGAATCGGAACGAGCGGGCGTCAATCCCAGCCTGGTAAACACCTTTTATGACCAAGTGTCACTCTCGTGGACGGATGAGGGTAGAAATGATGCTTTTGGAACGAGAGGACCTTAATCCCAACAGGATGGACACTTGATCTGGCCAAACGCTACTATCGTCAACGGCGAAAAATGGGCATGCTCAGGTAGTAGGAATGCTGAAGTGAGATATCAATCCCGACTAGGTAGATATTGAATATGGTTAGATGCCACTCTCATTGGCGGCTGTTAACGGCAGCATAGAATAGTAAAGATGCTTTTGGAGCGAAAGGACGTCGATTCCAACTAGGTACATACTAGATCCGGCCGAACGCTACTCTGGTGGGCAGCGGGTGATTCCCTCTCCTTCTAAACGCATCTTTACTATCCCCTTGTGCCCACCTCCAGCGGCCCACAGGAGTGGCGTTCCGCCATACAAGCTGTCTGCCTAGTCGAGATTGATGCCTTCTTGGCCTAATAGCATCTTGAATATTCCCCCATGCCCGTTACCAGCCGGCCACGTGAGTGGCGTCCCACTATGTCTCTCCCCTCCATCTAGTCTTGGTAAGTCTCTCTCTTACATCTACGGCCCTTGTAAGAGCAATACCACTCTGACCAGTTCTTTGAGGCAGTAATAGGACATGGGGAATTCCTGCCAACAGCAATTGATCTCGTGACTGATATTGCCGTTGATTATTTTCAGAAGCTCTCAAAGACTTTGACGGTATATCAAGAAGCTCCACAACAGCTGAGGAATTTTGAGCCAGAGGTAGGAATTTAGACAGTCGAGTTTTTGAAGTTTCTAACCTAGTTATAGGGGATACTACTTCATGCTTTATATGAAAAGAGGCCAATGTCATGTCTTTGGGCACCTATATCAAGAGTGATATTTGGAGAATCTTGATATCTAGCTTCTCCTTACCGCTAGCCACCGTGAAGAAGCACAAGATCTCTCCTCCGCGCATAGCGTTCGCTACGGGGCATCCGGGGCCGCGAAAAACGTGGGCCCCCGGCCCCGTTCCCCGCCCTGCTGAACGGCCTGGGGCGGGGTGCGTTTATTTGGGATTCGCGGCCCGTGCCCCCTGCCCCGCCCATTCCCCCAACGGGCCCCCGTTAAAAATAGGTGGCGAGAAACAAGGCCCGTCCAAGGAATAAGCGGGGACTCACCCCAGAAGGGGGCGGGGCGGGGATCACCCCAAATATATCCCCCACCCCTGTGTAACGGCGGGGCCTGGGGAGTGAAAACCTGCCCCGCCCTGCCCCGTAACGAACTCTATCCGGGCAAGCTCTTCGCATTGGGGCCGTCCTCATTGCACCCACTAGTACTCCGTCAGACCTCCTTCCAACAGGACCCACCACCCCCGGCGGAACAAAGAGGATATGGAAGACAACGACGCATTGGAAGATTATTATGGAACCTCCATCCACAGAGCTGAGGGCGCCAGAACAGGAAATTTCAGAGAGGAGAATGATGAAAAGATTAGGCTTTTGTGAGAAGACCTTTTACTTAATAGGTTCTGTCAGATAGATGGATGGATAGATCCCATCTCTTGGAGAGTAGGAAGTGGGTTTTAATACCTGTGCTATAGCATTCTCTGGGACTCCTTTGATAGCAAGTAGACACAGCGCTAGGAAGCCTTTCGTCATGCTAATCTTAATAAGGCTATAGTTAGCAAACTCGCCAATCAGGTTCTCTTGCAAAGCGTCACGGCCGGGGTCAGTATGGTGATCTGAGGTTTTCCAAAGGTTTTTACGGGAGACTACACTTCAACCTGAATAGTATCTACCAATAGATCAAGACGTATCTAACATAACTTCTTGTATCTTTCCCATCAACTCCCTGGTATCTGGTGCAAGAACTAACTAGGTGTATAGCGTTCTCTTTTATATGCAATTGGTGGTGATAGCTCAAGGATGTTAAGTAATGGGTGTAAGCAGTTTGTTGCCTGTAATTTCACTTAGTGTTCGTTACGGGACCTCCGGGGCCCCAAAAACAGCGGGCCCCCGGCCCGTTCCCCGTCCCGCCCCACCCCGTGACGAACACTAATTTCACCGAGGACATTAGTGAAGATTTCTTCGCATTTCAGAAGTTATATAAAAATAATGAAATCAGATCTCATTATCCTTTCTCAAAGCTTCCAAAATTAAAACCAACTCATCCTTCCTAGCCTCTCACTCCAAATATGCATCGTGAGATCGCCTCTCACTTTGTTCTCTAATCTCTCCAGTCAAACCCAATATCCCTCTCCTAAGATCCTCATGCTTCTCCTCTTGCTTTCTTTCCATTTCTTTCAATTCCTCCTTATTACTTTAAATTACTTCTGTAGTGAACTCAAACAGATTATCATCAATATTCTTTACTACCTAATTTGTTTTCTTCCTTTTCCCACCTCCGGTCCCTAACCTATCACCTCTACTACTCTCACCTTCCTCCTCTCATCATCGCACTAATTCCCTCTTTGAATTTTCTCTTACCCGTTTCCCATCACACTCAAATCGTAGGGCTTTTTCTTGCACCTGCTTGCGTGTATCACGATTGGTGCTACTCTGGTCTCAGCGCATGGCAAGCTCAATCATTTTAAGCTCAAACTTGGAAAATTCTTTGTCGGTACTACTCTTTCCTAGGGAGGCAAGTTCTTCTCTCTTTTTTCCTTAGTACTAGTATACTTTAAAAAGTGCTATTTACTTTGTAGATTTCAGCAAGAAGTTTTTTCACTCTCTGTCAGCAGAATTCGGCACTGTGGAAGATTTGTTGTCGTCTTAAATTGTTCAAAGCTGTGGATCCCTCTACCCATTTGATAGTTGTGCTGCCACGAACACAGTTGAGTGGATCTGAAGCCAAAACCCAGCAGACAAGTGCCTAATCCATCTGGCTTGCCCATTTTCCCATTTTCCCATTTTCCCATTTTCCCCTTCCCTCTCCCAGTCATGTACTATGTCATAGATTCTGCCTCTGGAACTGGTGCAGGCTCAGAGTCTTGAGTCAGCTGTGACACTGGGGTTGGGGACTAACTACCCAGTTGGTCGAGGTCGATTGTCGCACATCGTGCCAGAATATTCATAGTCATTTTCCTCCTGTAAAAGGAATATCTATTGTAAAAACAGGCGGCTCTCTTGCTTGATCGTATTTTGTGTGACCTCAGGAATCACCACTACACTTCCAGGTCTTTAAACCTACATTTTATATTTCTCTGAGATCTTTCCATCCACCTAGGTGTACAATACTTTTAGCTTAATACAAATTCACCACTTTTTCTCCCACCTAGCTCTCCGAACACAAACTCTCTATTATCTACCTTCTCTCAACAAACTGTGATGTTTTTAATAGTAATAAAAGCATATTAAATCCTTCAATTGACCCAATTCCTTTAATCAAGAAAAGATTAGTACCTTTTTGTCAACAAAAATTACTTGTCCAACTACTCCCGCATCATCATCACTACTACTATCCCAACCAACAACCCATGCCGTGATTGCTTCCCAGAGGTCCTCCGCCGCATCTGTCACGACCTCCTCATCGATTACTGGACGTGTAGACACTGTCCTATTTTCCACGGAAGACTGAAGTGGGGCAGATGTTTTGGTTGTAGGGCAGACTTTGCCGCAGTGTGTCCTGTAGTTTGCAATACGAGCAGCCTTGTCGGTATCCCCTCTCTTCTGCTCCTGTATTACCAGAGTTTCTGATGTTAGTACTATAGCCTCTATAAGCCTCCACCAATCAGAGGTGTTTTTCCTCTTTTTCTCGTCCGATTAGTTACCGGTTTTGTCAGTTGGCCTCTTCCCCAACTACCTTTTCCGCAATAGTTTGTTGAAACCCTTCCAAAAGGTTAGACAAGGGTCTTTTCAACTTCAGGGAAGCACGAGGAGTTTTGGTTTGTAAGAAAGCCGCCATTGTCGTTATCCTACTAAGTGCTGCTAGTGTTTTTCGGAATTTGTTGAGCCGACTCATCAGCCCAACCTTGTTCTTGTACAACCATGTTCGCCTTTCACTTGAGCTTCGCGATTGCCCACTAAGGATAAAAGGGAATTAGCTGAACCGCTTCCCAAGCAGGTAGAATATCTTCCTTTGTAAGTTCTAGCCTTCTAGTACGCATAAGAATCCTGTTGTATCATAGGTTTTTCTGAATCATTTAGACAAAAAAAACAAAACAAGAAGTAGCCAGGGGACAGTAAACTATTACTAATAGGAAAAATTCCCTTTGATTCATACCAGAATGTCCTTTTCAAATGAAACTATCAATGACAGTGCTGTAATGGTGCTGGAGTGGGCTAAACAAGGCGCCATCCAGAGGTTGGAGAAGATGTATAGAGTGGGTGGAGAGGCATACAGAAATGATTCTTGCTTTTAGGCAATAATCAAAATGTCCGAATTAGAATCAGAGCTGTGGCTGCCTAGTATTAGAAGATGGTTTGTGGTACCTGAACTATATAGTAGAATCTGATATAGTAGTTGAATGACTTCTATCCTTCCTTGTCAGGATTACCTCTCCCAGGTTTCTGCATCAAAAACCATCATCACAACTACCCAAACCCTTAATCTTCATTACTTCACCCTTTTTCTGAAACCCCAAACATGGCAATATCCTGTTTCACTTAGCAGACCAGCCCAAGTAGTAGGCCTTGACTTTATTGATAATCAGAGGGCTGAGGACACGGTCATCTCTAGATACTCTGTCCATAAATGTTTCCTACTTGAGAGATCCCTCTTGTGTCACTTTTTGGGGAATAGTCATCTTCTCTACAGATTACCTTGTACTACAAGGCTACCCCAATGATAAATCCCTTGTCTTCCACGTTGTACATATTCGACTATTAGATATATAAAATTTGCAAATGTTTTGAAGGTAGATTGCCAATTAGTAAATACTGGGACTAGTGACAGACCCTCCCCTCATCTGTTATCAAGGTAAACTATCAAGAGAATCAGATCTCCTACAAGCGCCCTCTGGTAATTGAGCTAGGTTCCTTGTCATCTAGCTAAACTTCGATGCCACCATTGAAGCCATTTTATCCTGTACTTTCCCAACATTCCAATTTTTAACTAGCTGGCTATTATCGCCTGCGCTATTCCCTTAAGCCCTCTCAAATGGGCTAGATGGCCCCACTCAACCAGGCTCTCATACAAGTGGACAATCAGTATCTCTGTATATTCTCAAAAACCTGAGACATGAAATGGACAGTGGCCTGTAATTGCCTTCCATTAAGCCTCCCTCACAGGGCTGAGTAGAGAATGCTCAATTTCTCCACACATAATCGAAGTGAAGGCTCATCACAGTGTCAATAGTGGCAGATCACCTTCTGGATTCTTTCCTCTACTTGGACCTTCCTTCCTACCTTTATTCATCCTATAAGATTTATTTTGTCGTTTTTTGGTTTATCTGAGCGAGCTGGACAATTTGTTTCTTGTAGATAGGAGTTAGGTGGAATGGGGTTATTGAGGCCAAGCCACATCATGGTGTCAAGCCCCTGGGCTGTAAAAGATACTAAGTGATAAATCAGTTCTGAAAAAATCTTAGGAGACAACTGATGCAAATTGTGAACATCACTACTCAAAGGAGAATATTAACCCTTCACTTAGATTCCCCTTTAAGGACTCGTATACTGTACTAGCGTGCAATGTGCAAGTAATTTGTGTTCGTTGGTAGTTTCAGTTTTGGCTTTCGTTACAAGAAGTGAACATTGGAGATGTTGACAGAGATTTCACTGTACCCAAGCAGAGTATTTGGGCACTCTTAAATACAAGGACTAAAAGAGAAACCTGAATTGTAAAAGTGCTTTCTACTAGTAGATACAAAACTATTCTTGTCACATTCTCATATCCCGGCACACGTGTTAAATAAAACATTGACCAAATGAAGAGGAGAGGCAGCCGGGAGTGTATAGACACACAAGTGACTAAGTAAAAAAAAAAAAGTAAAGGACTGATAACAGCAAGGAAGGTAACAGAAGGGCTGCAGGGAGGGCTGGAGTAGATGGGGTAGGGTACAAGAGAAGGGCAAGAGGATGAAGGGGAAAAAAAGATTAGATCATGGCAGTAAGTTTTTAGTCAAGGTGTTGACTTCATTTTTGTTGACATACTTGATAGGTAATTTTTGCTGGCATTTCTAGTTCAAGTTGCTCACATGTGGAAAAATGTTTTGCAAAAAGCCATGTAGGTATCTATATATATCTAGCAGATCTGATAAAGAATTAGACAGGAATCTTTCACCAAGCTACACTGCCCCAGGCTGCGGCAAAGGTTATAAGTAAAAGTGTAATATGCAGTTTTACCCTTATGATAATTCTTTGGGTGGTAGCCTAGTGAGTACTGATTTCAGCTGATTTTTACCAACTTCCTACTAGTGGTGAAATGCTAAGACAAAGACTATCCTCATAGCGATTTAACTGCCAACTTTTTTCAGATAAATAAAATTTCTTTACATTTAGGATATGCTCTTTGGGGTGTACCGATGAGTTGAGTTCAATCCCTTCCATCATAACAACTGGATTATCATACTATCCAGACCATGGAAAGCTTCTCTATGTCTGCCACCCCACAACAAGAGATATGATAATCTGTGTATATATTTTCGGTACTCTACTATGTAAAAGGTTCATCTGATGCAATTGGAATCTAATATCGCTTGTATTTGGTTAATAATCTGGTATCTCTGTAAGGTCATATTCTTAAAACTAAAGTTTCATTTAAAAGCAAGCTCAAATACATTCTGCAAGAATAGGTATTATTATATAAATCTTAGGTCCAAGAGTGTTTGCTATATACTTATTAGCTGTCTATAATTGGAATATTTATTCTCCTTCTGAGGAGTAAGATTTAAGTAATTAAAAGTCAGTAGTTGATGGATTCTTTTGCATGTTTTATGTGGATGGCAAGAGGTTTTTGGTGGTGTAGTTTAATAAAACTGATCAGAGATAAAAAAGAATCTCTACAGATCATAATAGAACTCTCTTTTTTTAGTTATTTATATTCACTCAAGGTGTTGGAATTATCAACAGAAGGAATAATCTCCTATTTAAACAAAACTCAATACCATTATAATAAATTAAAAGAAAAACATTAGCCAAATAGGAATTCCTTTCTAGCAGTATGTTACAATCCTCTCCTCTCCGGGTGATACTTGCAGCAGGTAACCGATAGTCTTCTAACGATCACTCCTCTTGGCCCACTCGCTGTTGCGATAGCTAAGTACTTGG
>Ga0307507_10005754_pt1 | contig 19951 bp, 15 predicted proteins | sample 7_EM_MG_FD_207223 | JGI IMG/M metagenome (GOLD analysis project Ga0307507, IMG submission 207223) | Populus trichocarpa ectomycorrhiza microbial communities from riparian zone in the Pacific Northwest, United States - 7_EM | ecosystem: Host-associated > Plants > Roots > Unclassified | place...
AGGGGTCATATTTAACCGTGGAGGTCTGATATGTCCTCCAATAAAATTCTCCGCATCACCCCTGGTAATACTACAGTTCCCTCGGACGCCGTAGTAGACCTACTATGAAAGTTTTGTTAGTAATAGATTTTAAATTTTATTTATTATACATGTCATACTTGAGCGGAAATTGAGTTAGGGTGCTTATTGTTAAAAATCACGAGCGATCACTCTGTACCGAAGCTTGTTTCCTTTGTACTGTACCTTTCCTATCATGTCACTCTTTAGTAACTAGTTTTATTTGTCACTCATTACCAATCAAAGAGGAGGAATGGGTATAGCTGGTTGGTATGCAATATATAAGAATTTGCATACATAGCCGGTAATTATCGGAGAGCAAAGTGGAGGATGGATCGGAATACTGGGCCGGAACTCCAATGTTGTATGAACATCTCCGCAAGCGGGGAAGTGTGGGGAAATTCTTTGTATTGTCTATATGAGCTCTCTGTTCCGCCATAGATGGCAAAAATGAACAAGTAAGATATGAATCCGAAAAATATATAGCCGTTTCCTCCTTGACTTCACATTTATTTTCCTCTTCCCCTTGCCTGTCTCTCCGTACTCGGCACCTCATAGCAACACTTATCAATGAAAAGAGAGAAAAAAACACCAAAATCCGAGGTCTGTTTCATCAGGAATTAGTTTGCGCAAGTATTAGATACATGGTTTGAAAATGGCAAAGGTAGGGGATTGTGGGGAGTAGTCTATTAACCTATCGAATTTAAAAACTGACAGGGCAGTAAGGCTAAAAAGTGGTGCTGAAAAGTGGTGTATTAAGTAATAATAGCTAGCTATTATAATATGGGTAACGAGTAAAGGAAGAATTTTAATGGCTATTTTTCATCTATTAATTTTTTATATAGCTCTTTAATTAACCGTTCAAGGTACAGAAAACTCATGCGGCACCAGGCTAGGGGGACAAAAAAACTTCCCATAACAAACCGTCTAACAAAAAAAAACCCAAAAAAAACAACACTCTTGCCATCACGCTTCTATATAGAAAACGTAGCAAAAGAAGCAGGGGTAAATATAGTGAATCCGAGAACCGAGATAGAGAAGCAATAAGCGAGTCGCTGCCCAGAAGATGACCAAATCAGTTATGTGCGCTATGGATAAAGCGAGGAAAAACAAAATATGCCATGTATAGTAAAACCCAAGCGCAGGAGGGGAAAAATGAAATATAGTGTAGCAGGTAAGAGTCCAAAAAGACATATGAACAAATTCGTCTATGAGTGTTCCGCGGTACGTCGCAGAAAATAAATTAAACCAGAGCCTGAGTGCAACAAGGACTAGGAAGGGAGGCCACCACGGGCGTCCGGCCTCTTGTCTCGGCGGCATAGTAGCGCCCGAGAGTTGCTGTGATGCCGAGCTGCTATCCGCTGCCCGATTGGCGACCGTATCTGGGGGTGGATTCACATTAGGCGCTCGCCGGTTGATCCTAGACAACCTCGCGTAGAGGTCCTTTCCAATAGAGTATTCTGGCGCCAGAATTCGATTTGTGATCCAGGGTTTTTTCAGACAATCCTCGGCACTTGGCCGATTCTTAGGAACCGGTTGCAGAACGTCGCGGAGGAAGGAGACGCAGGGGGCACTGAAGCCTATGTTGTCAAAGGCCAAGGGTGAGGACGGTGCGGTTAGGGTGTACTTCCATACCTTGACGGGGTCATCGAATAAGACATTGCCGGCGAGCATCCTGTACAAGATGCATCCGAGGGACCAGATGTCTACCCTGTTAGTCTTGGGCTTTGATGTGTCATGCACTTCGGGCGCCATGTAAGCCTGGGTCCCCGTGGTTGTTTTCAGGCAGGTGGAGGCATTAGAGTGCGGGACACGCTTTGAGGTACCAAAGTCACCGATTTTGACGCGGAGGACATGGGTCTGATTTTCCGGAAGGTAGAGGAATATGTTCTAGTGACAATTAGGTTTTGGCAAGGGTGTTTTATGAGAGAAAGGGTATAGACCTCGGGCTTTAGATCGCGATGTGTGATTCCTTCTTTATGCATTACTGCCAATCCGTTGAGCAGCTGTTTGGCCACTACTTTTGTATCACTTTCGTTCCACCGATAGCCATCAGCAAAACTCTGTGACATATCCCCCATCGGGATATATTCCATAGCAATGTACATGTACTCGGTGTCCTGATAGGCACAGTAGAATTCGACAAACCACTCGTGCTATCCAGATATCAGACAAGACTTGACGTAAATTGAACAGGGCCAAGGTCGGCAATAAAACGATGCAAACCCAGGCAAAACTTACTCTTGCTAATACTTGTAAATTATTTATCTCGGCTTGATATTGTTTGGGAGTAAAGTTTTGCAAGGCTTGTGGTATCCTTTTCACGGCCCATAACTCCGGGGACATTCCACGTTCTTGGACATGCTCCAGAAATACATTTCCATAGGCACCAGTGCCAATTTTATACTTCAACTTCCAAGCTGGTGGCTCTCCGCCAGGGGCATGATCAATTTCGCAGGGTTGGGAGTGGGTTAGCGAGAAGAGGGGGGGGTCGGCGGGTTGGATAGCTTGTGCATGCGGAGAAGGAGGAGTCAGAGAGTGAGGAGTCGAAGAGGCCATCACTTTGTAGGGTTGCGGTGGGGTCAGCTTTTCTGTTCCCTCAAGGATGCTAGTAAGTCGAGCCCGGAGACTGAGATTGGGTTGGGCATTGAGGCTAGCCTGTTTGGGCTGCCTGGGTTTGGGCTGCCTGGGTTTGGGCTCCCCCCCGCAGGCCTGGCCCGTCCGGCCTTCTACCTCCGATGGTGTGATGGGGGGACGGGATTCGATCGAGCTATAAAGGTGACCAGACCTAGTGCGACTGAGGCTTGGTGTAACTACTCCATTGATGTGAGGGCTTTGGCTAAGGTAATCGTCAATAAACAATTAGCTTTCTTGGCAGTGTCACTCTGAGAAACCGCTAGAGAACTGAAGCAGGCCGAACACACCTGTCGTTATTGGACATCACGGTTAAGATACGGGCTGGCAAAACCTGGATGAGATTTTTCCGACGATTTGAAATCCACGTCAAGGGTAAGATAGCAAGACTTCGATAGAATTAGGAGAAGAGGGGTTTATTGCGATGAACCTTGTGGATCAGGCTGGATGGCTAGTTATGGTTGCTTCCACACCACTTGTTAAAGAGGAAATATCACGTGCCTAGTACTTGAGGCTCTGTCTTCCACCTGGTGTGTTGTATTAGGTTAGGGTTCTTCGCCTACTGAGTTAACCTTAGCATGCGCCAAGAAAAGTAAAATATCCCTTAGAGCCGCATTAGGGACAAAAAGATAGTCAGCCGAGAAAAAGGTCCGGGTGAGCGAACTAATTCTACGCATGCAAGAAGAGAAGGGGGACGAGGAACTGACCGAGATTGTATGATCGAGTAATTGAGAAGACAGGAGGAGATGTCCGTTCTTGCCTATTGAAGGTCGCTAGTTAACGACTAAGTTACCGGCACTTAAGTAGCGAAAGCTTCTACATTTTTAACCCTATACATCTATTCATGCCTACTGTAGGAACTGGACTAGTTGAAAATGTCGCTAGGACGTTGGAGTTACCTCTCCTAGTAAGCTCTGTTGTCTCAGTCGAGGGTCGAGGGATATTTTTCACTGTGTTTTCCCCCTTGATCCAAAGGGGGAAATTCTGGACGTCCTAGCGCAATTCTCAATTATTTCAGTTCTTACTGTAGCGTGCCCTCGCACGTCCACACTTCAGTGCTCCTCTAACAGCGCACCAACGAACAGGAAAGCCCCTAGCCATGCCCAGCACTCCCCCACCAGCCATTATGAAAGCAAAAAAAAAATTATAAATATGTAAATCTATAATAGAATAATAGAAATTAATTTTTGATCTAGAGAAATTTCTTGAGGGAGTGTTGAAAATACAGGGTGACGAGGAGAGCTGTATTATAAGAGATCGTGAGTGGGTCGGTAATTTTTAACTGACCATACTACAGTATATGAGCTTCCGGTTACCTGTGCTCCTTGATGTTTCTAATACACAATTTTACAACAATACCAGGATTATTATGACATGAGGGGTAGCAGGGCTCTGCGAAAAGACCAAACAGAATGGCTACCGGTTAGCTTTAGTTAGGAAAAATATAAGTAATTAATACTTGCTAAGTCAAGTCAGTGCATTACTCGACTAGAGCCTCCGGCATTGTTTCCAAGGCTTCGGGCTCCAGACTTATAACTTTGGCATATGCACGGGGGAGGTTAGTCTATTTTGACATATGAGTGTGCCCACCGCATAGGAGTACGAATCTGCTTGTTGAAAATATAACCACCATCATAAAGTGTTACACTTTGAAGTTTAGCACGAAACTATGGACACATTCGATCAATGGTGGCCAGAGGGAAGCACTTTCCGAGTATTAGTGAGTGCTGTGTGGGTCTTATTACTCTGATTCTAGGATTAATCCGCGGGGTTTGCTAATAAATGGTGACTTGTGATCTGCAACTGGGCCTTTTCATCGGGGAAGTCGAGAAATTTGTGAACACTTTAGGGCCTGTTTGGATGCGACGATTCAGTTCTGTTGGCTCATACAAATGCCGTTTCCCTCCCATTCCAAAATCGTGAAACAGCCGCTTCTACAGGTAAAACAGTCACAAAACGGAACCGTGGCCCGCTCCTCCGTTTTTGCCAACCAGTCCCTGATGATTTTTATTGGCCAGAAAGGGTATCTACTGTGGTAGTATAACTAGTGAGAGATATTCATAGATTAGGCCCTCCGCTCGAGTACATAGTGGTAGAGGAACGGGATTAGATAGACAAACTAAAATGAAAACTACAGTAGATAAAGCTCTCACAGCTCCATGCTTTGCTCAAATTCATGTCTTCAAAGATCTCTGACAAACGTAACTCGGAGAGCAAATCTAGCAACTATTTTTCCCCGCTTCAACCTTGCTTTTAACCCATCTAGAGAACCCTCTACTAACCTAATGATATGGCACACAATCTTACGAATACCCGTGCCACTCATTTTACTTTTGGAATATAGTAATTATAATTTGTTGACATGTTAAGAAGGTCATGGGACATCACTCGTGGAATTTTCATAGGTGCAGGGTGTATGCTGAAAATAGGTGATAATTGGCAAGGAGGGTTTTGGGCAGGGGGGTGGAGCGGCTTAAGTGAGGTTGCATTAAGCGGTGAAGAAGTTCAGGACTGGTAGAGTTGAGATATAGGAAGGATCTTCTTAAGGAAATTTGAGAATAGGGGGAAAGGAACGAAGTGGGAAAAGAGAATAAAGAAAGGAAAACAAATAGGGGAAAATTTTCTCTGGCTTGCGTGCCCCTCTCCCGGTGCATACGCGTACCACTGCAGTCGGAGAATCTGGCTATTTCTAACAAAATCATTTAGCAGCTCGTGGTTAGTGTTCATATAACTTTGAAGTAACACAAACTCCTCCACGAACGCTATGCTTTGAAATCAAGAAAGAGGTGAGTAGCCAATGGGCAGAATAAATGTGTTGATACGAGCGATTAAACTTGCAAGAGGAGATAAACGGGGCTCTCAGAGTGCAAGGAAGATGGTTATCATAGAGGGTGAGTTTGGGAATATCACCGGATACTGGTCTAAAACGATAGAACCTTGTCCGGGAATGAATCTAAGTAGGAGCAGGTGTGATATCAAAATTTTAACGAAATCAACCGTGCATCGACAAGCAGGAAAAACTCCTGCCATGACAAGAGCACTCCCTCACCAACCCCACTATCATGAGAATAAAGTAAAAATAAGTATGTAAATCCACAGTAGAATAGTATAAATTAATATATGATTCATAGGAATTTCTTTTCATGATTCTGAAAATGCGGTGGGAGAAGGCGGATTTCCGGTATCGCATAAACTGGTGAGAACCGGCCAGCGCTAGTTACGTTCAAAGAAGATTTTTACCCTAGTTTTGTCTCGAAATCAAAATAAGATAATATAGGCTAACTCTTTGTAGCCAGGACTAAGCTTTTCAGGGCTCTTATTTTGACGCAATCGTAAGTTTAGCCTCAAGGATTTCTTATTTCAACGTGTTAGCGCCTGGCCTGTTCTCACCAGTTTATGCTCTATCAGGCGCCGAAGAGTTCATGACTGATTGAGTGGAGCGTATAGGAAGGAAAGCCTTGTGGAAATTTGAGAATAGGAAAAAAGGAACAAAGCGAGGAAAGGACAATAAACAAGGAGGGGGAAATAGGAAGAAATGTTTCATGGCTTGCATGTCCCTCTGTCCGCGAATACGCATACCGCCCCAGCTTCAGCATGCCAACATTTCTCGTACCAAGTGCCGCTCTTTCCAACAAGGCCATTTGGTAACTCGGGCTTAATACTCACATTACTTTACAATAACACAAACTCCTCCACAAACTATGCTTTGAGGTTGGAAAAGGGGCAAGCAGCTGATCGGCAAAGTAATTGGGCGAGTACAACTGCTTAAACCTGCAAGAGTAGCCAAAGAATATTCTAAAAGCGCAGGGAAGATGGGTGCCACCAAAGATAAGTCTGGGAATATCCCCGAATACTGGTCCAAAATGGTAGATCCTTGCGCAGGAATGAATCTAAGAAGGAGCAGGAGTGACACCAAGACATTTTAGTCTTGTGGCTAGATTTAAGGTAAAGGTCTGACATCCCATCGATTAAACATATATGAAAAAATCCCGCCTGCTACTCCCGCCCAGGCCTTCTAACGGGTCGGGGCTACGTTGGGTTAGCCCGGGCTCTTCGTTGGGCTGGGCCGGGTTCATTGGGCCGGGCTCACTCTAGGGCTTCTTGGGCTGGGTCGGGCCGGGGAAGTGCTAAGCCCAGGTTACCCAGCCAACCCGGTGAATGTTTTTTTACCTTGTGTTCCTGAGGTTTTGTACACGTTTGAGTTGCGATCACTAGGGAAACGATAGTCTGAGCACACAGAATTATGGAACAGATTATCCACCGACCTGTTATCCCTCTTTCTCCCTATACACCTCCTCTTTGCCCTCCATAGTACACCAAACACCAAATGATGAGTTTTCTTCTATTCACGGTATCATATCTTGCACTCCAAACATTCTACAAAGTACCCTCTCTGATCTTCCCCCTTATGAATTGAAGCCGGAACAACCTCTAGCCGCAGAATACGGGGAAGAACGCGAATTAAGTATACCTTCTCTCTCTACGACCAATGGGGCTTCAACACATAGGCGAAAATGTGAGGAAATCGTGGAAGCTCTGGATGAGCAGTGAAGGATGACGATGAGCGGTATTGTTTTTGAATAGTGAACCAGCAACAAGTGTTGAAAATCCGCTTCTGTATGTTAAACCCCTCTTAGTCTCCGATTGATTACATTAAAGCTTCTAATTGTCGATAGTCGAATTTGTGGATAGCTGAAGAGTATATATACCAAATACATCTGCGGCTATTACTCGATTATTAATTGCGGCATGGCTTCAGAACTGGAGCGTTTCTTCTCCGAAACCAAAAGAACAGCACCCGACTCACCTCTGTCTCTCGATTCCGAGATGATCTAGTCATACAATGTCCCCGCAGTTTGCAGCGTACCTAGCTGAACTTGCACAATCCTTTCCAAAACCTTTCATATGCTACTCCTCACCACCTCACATATCTTCACCTCTTACTTCTGCTACGGACCCTTCCTATCCCTCATCCTGTATTCTAATAATTTTACTCTAATACATACCTAATTTTATATCTATATTTGAAGCTTTTTCTTCACATACAGACCCAATGGGTTCCTTGGGTTAGCCCGGGTTATCTTTTATTGGGCTGGGTTGGGTTGGGCTCAATATTCGTTGGGCTGGGTTGGGTTGGGTCGGCCCTTTTTTCGACCCGGGTTAACCCATTGGAAGGCCTGCTCCCGCCTCGTCTGGTGCTGCACCAGATCCACTATGCAAGCCTTGCAAGTACTAAGGGCCCGTTTACCTATAGACGGCGGTCTAGTGTCTGGTGAGATTTCCAAGCGCACCTCCGTTGCAACATCATATTTTGACCGTCTAGCTTTATACAAGAATTTAAGATGGTAGAAAATTAGGCAAACACTTTGGCACGGTCGATTGGGAAATTATGCTGGTTGACACTCCAGCGTCTAGTTTTATCACCCAAATTTTAAAACCCAATGGTTAGATAAAGGGTCCTTAATAAATCTTATAATTTCTTGTATTAGACAGCAGGTTTGAAATTGGGAAACAGTAGAAGATTTTTATTAGGAGGTATTCTAAGTATCCCTTGGGCGGTCTGAAACCATCAAATATGGTTCTAGGCACACTAAACCTGTCTGCGGACCATGTGAGCTTTGGGATTTGTAGAGGACATATGGACTCGCTAAGTGTGCCGAGTCACTTGAGCACTAATAAGACAGAAAATCAGTTTTTTTTGACCAAGTTCAGTTGCCTTTTGCTAAACCTCGCCTTAGCGTGTTAATATAATATATTCACACTAACGTACAGGAAGCATCCCAATCCAGGTTCTCTATCCTACAGCATTACACCTCGGGGGTAAGCCAACCAACATGCAACCTTCCTCATACATAATAAACCCTCCTCCTGTCCCTGGATAAATCACTTCCCTTAGTAATGTTTGCAGCCCCAAATGTTAACCCAACATGAGAGGGGTGTTAGTGTGCTGAAGCTAAATCCGACAGTTTCAGACTCCCCAAGGATAAGAATCAAAACTGACCCGGTAGTGGAGTTATCATACAAAGTGATATATTATGCAATAATAGCGTAAGAACTTGAATAATTGGAGCTCACGCTTGGACATTGAAGTTGCCTTACTGGTAAGGTCTAGCTCTCTTTTCTTTTTATTTTGTCCCAGGTTCGGGCCGAGAGGGTCAGTTTTTTGATATACACTCGCCGAGAGGGAATTTCGAACGTCTTAGTCTCGGGTCCAATTATTAGAGTTCTTACGGTAACTAGATGCCATGTTGCCTATCTGTAGTAGGTTTTAGGTTCGTTGTATTCAGCCCCTGCTTGTTGTGCTTGTTATTTCTACCCAAAGGGCCAATGGCCAGAGTGTCACTTCTACTTCTTTTTTTGGTCGGACAGGATGTTGGATTTTTTGTCTCCTCGGTTTGGCGCTGGATGAATTTTCTGTACCTTAAACAGATCGTTAAAGAGCACTAGTTAAGAAAATTGTTCATTCACATACCCCCTTTACTCGTTACCCTTAAGGAAACCCGAACCTAGCGGTGGGCAGGTTGGGTTATGCACGCTATGAATACATTAAAAAACAACGCGATTTATAATAAAACTCAAGCCCAGGTAAGTGAAAATGAAAAGTAACCAAGGCTTCCGTGTTCACCCATGGAAGAACTTGTCATCCCCAGTGCGGAATTTAGGGGTTCCGAGGAGACATACTACAAAATCTTTCGTCTATTATGAATTCTCTGAAAACCGGCGAAAAGAAAAAAAAAAAGAGAGATGGGAAGTGAAAGAAAGACTAGGGAGGAAACCCACTCCTTGGGTCCAGCTTCTCGTCTCAACTACCTAATAGCAACCAAGGGTTCTCATGGTACGGAACTGCTATCCACTGCCCGATTGGCGACCATATCCGGGAATGAATGCGCATTAGGCGCTAGCTGGTTGATCTTAGATAACCTTGTGTAGAGGTCGGGTGTAATAGAGTACTCTGGTGCTGGAACTTCATCCATGATCCAAGCTTTCTTCTGACAATCCTCGGCGCTCGGTCGATTCTCCGGGATTGGCTGCAGAACATTACGGAGGAAGGAGACACAAGGGATACTGAAGCCAACGCGGTCAAGCACTAGGAGTGAGGAGGGTGCGGTCCAAGAGTACCTCAACACCTCGAAGGGGTCTTTAAATAAGAGATTGCCGGAAAACATCTTGTACAAGACACACCCGAGGGACCAGATGTCTACTCTGTTGGTCTTCGGTTGCGATGTGTCATGCACTTCGGGCGCCATATAACCCTCTGTGCCAGTAGTGGTTTTCAAATACGTAAAGGCGTTAGAGGGTGGGATGCGCTTTGAGGTACCAAAGTCACCGATTTTAACCCGGAGAACATTCGCCTGATTCTCCGGGAGGTAGAGGAATATGTTCTAGTGACTATTAGGTTTTGATAATGGTGTTTGAGGAGATGAGGGGCGCAGACCTCAGGTTTCAGATCGCGATGTGTAATTCCTTCTTTATGCATTACAACTAATCCGTGGAGTAGCTGCTTTATTACAACTTTTGTATTACCTTCGTTCCACCGGTAGCCATCGGCAAAGCTCTGCGACAAATCCCCCATGGGCATATACTCCATGGCAATGTACATGTAGTGAGTGTCCTCGTAAGTAGAATTAAATTTGACGAACCATTCATGCTGCGCAGATGTCAGACAAGACTTCACGCAAATCAAACGTATAATAACTAAGGCCGATCATGAAACAATGCAGGCCGAACACAACTTACTCTTGCTAATGCCTGTAAATTATTGATCTCAGCTTCATACCGCTTGAAAGTGAAGTTTGGTAAGGTTCGTGATATTCTCTTTACGGCCCATAACTCGGGGGACTTCATTCCAGGTATGTGAACGTTCTCAAGAAATACAGTTCCACAGGCGCCAGTGCCGATTTCGTGATTCAACCTCCAAGCTGGTGGTTCGATAACAGGGGTATAATGGGATCCTACTGCTTGAGGCTCGGGCGCTGGGGGGGTAGGCGGCGGCGGGCTCGGGGTGTCTAAATGGGATATTAGGTTCTCACTATCATGAAACAATATAGGCACCTACCTATGGGGCTCGAATCACCGTCATCGGAGGTTGTGGGGAGTGAGGGCGCGAAGAGGTGTTCGGGATAGAAGAAACCCGAGCGGGGGGGTCGTAGTCTGCTAATTGGTGGGTGGGGCGGAGAGTGCGCTTGGATAAGGATGAGTCAGTGGGTGAGGAGTCGAAGTACCGGTACCCACCACCCTGGGGGGTTGGGTAGGGGTTGGCATCCGGATGGCGAGTGGATGCGGTCAGTTTGGGATCGATATAAGGGCTCCGACCAAGGTGATCGTCACTAAATCGTTAGCCTTCTCGGTAATGTCACTGTGAGAAGGAAAAAGCGAACTAGAGAAAGCCTAACTCACCTGTAGTTATTAGACATCTTGTTCAAGATATGGGCTGGCAAAAAATCTGAGTGGGATTTCCTCCAACAGTTGGATATCCAGGCTCAATGTACGATAGCTAAGGGCTCGGTAGAACTAGGAATAGAGGGTTTGTTGCGATGGACCTTGCGGCTCAAACAGGATGGCCACTTGTGGTTGCCAAGGTGCGCTGCGGGTTAACTCAATTCAACCCCACCGGTACAGTAAGTGGAGAACCTTAACTTGAAACAACGCACCTAGTGCAAAGTAGAACCTCCAGTACGATACCGTATTGGGCACAGGATATTTTCTCATTCACAAGCTGTGTCTAAGTAAGAAAAAAAAAATCTCCAGAGCCGCATTAGGGGCTAGGGTATAACGTCCTGTTTGGATGGCAGAATATTTGAGAGATTCTCGGCTGTTGCAACCCAAAACTAGAGTTTCTTGGCAATCTCTGAGTTTGTCAGATTGTAATTCCTGTCCCATCCCTGCAATCACATGGATTTGATTTTCGCTTTCGGGAGGTAAAAAATTCCAGAGATTGCATCAAAGCAACTGCAACCTCACACTCGTTAGCATTTAGTTAGGGCGCGTCTGGTTGCCACTTCAAACCGTCATTTTGACCCCGATTATCCCTTGGGCGGTGTGAAATAGTAAAATTCGCACCACACGGTACTTGTCCAAAAAGGCGCACTTGGCGCTTAAGAATATTGCGAGTGATATAAAATGACCGCGGTCGCAATGAAGCAAGCGAGCGAGCAAGCAAGAAGTAGACCCAACCAGTGTATACGATACTGAATTAATAAAACACAAACGATAGAGAAAAAAAGACTCCTTACTCCGAATTCTATTGACTAAAAATGTTTTTATGCCTAATTTGGACCATGAGGGAGCGGAAGAAATAGAGAACTGGACTATTTGACAGCGCCGAATTCTTACTACCCATTGTGTTGCTTATACCTTTTATACATTCCATACAGAAAAGCAAGATCCAATTACAAGATTTTTTAGAAAAGTGGGGCTTTCACTACCAGCAGAAGGGAGTCAGGATCGTGAGCTCAATATAAAGGGCTTTGAGGGCCTTGAAATTGGAAATTGGAGGGAAATTCCACAAAGTCCAGAGCCATTTGCAGAGATCGAAACCACTGAGGACAATTGCGAAGAAGTTGAGTTTTGTGCCGATCTGGAGGAGCACAATGATTAGAAGCGAGAACAACCTGTAAAGTGATTAATTATATTCTTTTAGAGGCCCTTTTAGTTCAAATTGTATGCAAACTCACAGTATTATGAATTAATTCCATCTATCGGGCACTCGTTGTCGTTGGTCTCGCTGCGGTCGATCACTGCCAATATGCGCCAATAACTGGTGGACAAGCTCAAAAATGAAGATAAGACCCCTGCACGGAGATACTCAATTTACCGAGTTAATATGGTATCCCCCAGAGCCGCATTAGGGAAAGAGAGATTGTCCACGGGAAAATAGTCCAGGTGAGCAAATCAAGGTCTATGATACGCATGCAAGAAGGGAAAGGGGACGAGCAACTGATGGGTCGCGTAAATGTGAAGACAGGAGGAAATGTCGGTCCTTGCTTATTGAGGGTCGCTAGCTAACGGCTGATACTTAAGGATGATAGCGAAAGCTTCTACATGTATAACCCTATATCCGCTCATGCCCTTGCGTGTCCTCACACGTCCACACTTCAGTGCTCCTCCATTATCGTCTGGTAACAAAATTACCTGTGCATCCGGAAATAGGAAGAACTCCAGCCATGAAAACAGCACTCCACCACCAACCTCGCCATCATGAAATCAAAAAAATAAAACAAACGTGTAAATGAGTAGTAGGAGATATAGTAGAAATAAATATTTGATCTAGAGAAATTTCTCTTGGGGTTGAGAATACTGGGTGAGGGGGAAGGTTGCGTATTAATCGATAGTAGATGTGCGATGAGTTTTGTTAACGGACAATACTGTACTATGTGTGCTTCCGGTTACCTGCGTTCCCCGATGCTTCCGATACACTATTCGAATTTTATAAACTTTAATAATACTGAGATTATCATGCTATCAGACCAGGAGCAGCAGGGCTCGGCGAACAGACTAAATAAAATCCCACCTGTTAGGTTAGCTAGGATAAATATATGCAAATAATACTTGCTAGTTCACATTAGTGCATTACTCAACTAGATCCTCGGGCATTGCGGCAGAGGCTTCGGGCTCCAGACTTCTAATTTTGGTTGATGCATGAGGCGCCGCCAGTCTATTTCCACACATAACGGGATGCACCATAGCATAAATCCGGTTGCCGAAATTATTATCATAAAGTGTCACACTTTGAAGCTTAGCATGAAATTATGGACACAGTGGACTAATGGGGACAGGAGGAAGCACCGTCCAAGTATTGGTGAGTGCTACGTTGGTCCTATTACCCAGATTTTAGGATTAATCAGCGGGGATTGCCAATAAATGATGTCTCCTGATATGCAACTAGGCATTTTCATAGTGAGAGGGGAGAAATTTGTGAACGCTTCAGGGACCGCTTGGATGTGACGGTTCAGTTCCGTTGGCTCATACAAATGCCCTTTTCCCGTTCCAAAATCGTGAAACAACCGTTTCCACAGGCGAACTAGTCACAAAAAAGAACGGTTGCCCGCCCTTCCGGTTTTTCTAAACAGGCCTTTATAATAGGTATTTGTCAGAAGGGGTATCTATGGTAGTTTTACCGGTGCGGGGGTGTTGGCGGATTGCCCCCCCCCCCCCACCTGGGTACCCAGCGCTAGAGGAATGGGATTAGATAGGCGGACTAAATTAAAACTAAATAAACCTCCCACAACTCCAAAACTTCCTCATAATATTAAAGTCTTTAAAGATCTCCGATAAATGTAACCATGAGAGAAAATCCGGCAACCAGAGTTCCCCACCTCGACCTTGGTTCTAGCCCGTGTGGAGAACCCTTGGCCAACCGGATTGTATGCCATACAATCTTACCAATATCCATGCTAGTCGCTTTACTCTTGGAATATAGTAACTAAATTTCATTCATATATTATGGCGGTCATGGGATATCGCTCATTATATTCTCATAGATGGCTGTTGAAAATATTCGATGCGGAGGTAATGATCAAAAGTGAGGGTTTTCCGTAGCGGAGTGGAACAGCTTAAGTGGAGACACAAAGTTTTGTATTAAACGGAGATGAAAACTATGGTTGATTGTGACAAGTCTATGAAAGGAAAGGCATGAAGAAAGATGCGTAGAGGAAGAAAGAAGAAGAAGGAGAAAAGACAGAAAGGAAACAAAACACAAGGGTCTGCAAGGGTTTTCATAGCTTGCCCGTCCTTTGACTAGTGCGTGCGCGTACCAGTGCGGCCTTGAAGTGCGGGCACATCCCGTATCAAGTGCAGCGATACACTGTGATTTCCAACAATATCTATTGAAAATAATTGGTGCGGGGGTAGTGTGGTGATCGGAGGTGAGGGCTTTACTCAGTCGAATGGAGCGGCTCTGGTGCAGACGACGAGTTTGTATTAAGCGGTGAAGAAGCCCACGGCGGTTTGAATTGAGTGTATAGGAAAGTCTTGAGGAAAGTTGAGAACAGGAAAAAAGGAGTGAAGAGAGGAAAGGGCAAGAACTAATAGGAGGGAAGGTTCTAGGTCTTGCCTGCCCCTCCCCCGGTCTATTCGCGTGCCGCCGCAGCCTCAGTATGCGGTCGTTTCCCATTAAATTTTCAAGAAAAAACCCTTCTAATACCACCGCCCCATCGGATGATGCAGCATATCTACTATGTGTGCTTGGTTGGTAATATTTGTCCGTGGACAAAATTAACCACGCATTAATGAAAAGGGAAAAAACTTTAGCCATGACAACAATGCTCCCCCACTAAACCCACCATTGTTAAAATTAGGAAAAAAATTTAAAAAAGGTAAGTAGAGGGCAGAATGTATAATAGATATTAATATTTGAGTTAGAGAAAGTTCTATAAGTGGTGTTGAAAGTACGGAGCGATGAGGAAAGTTGCATTGCTGTCGATCGTTGATGCGCGGTTCATTTTGTCCAGGGACAAATTTTAAATTTTATTGTATCAGACGTGCTTGCGCGCAAATTAAGTCAGGGTGCTTATCGATGAAAAAAAAACACCAATATCCAAAGTCTGTTGCATCGGGACTTAATTTGCGCAAGTATTAGATACATAGTTTGAAATTGGGAAAGGTAGGAGATTGTAGGAAGTAATCTATTATAGTACCGAATTCAAAGCTGATAGGGCGGTAAAGCTAAAATTTGGTGAATCATGTGATGATAGGTATATATCATACCGTAAGATCTCCAATAATTGGACCTCACGCAAGGAGTTAGAGTTGCCTCTGCTGGTAAGGTCTGGCTCGTTTTTCTTTCCATAGTGTCTTAAACTCGGGCTGGGGGGTCAGTTTTCGATTTGCGCCCGCCTCCCTATCCAAGAGAGGGAATTTCGGAAGTCTTAGCCTCGGGTCCAATTATTCGAGTTCTTACAGTATAGGTGGCGAGTAAAGGAAGTATGTTAAGGGCCATTTTAAATTTTTTTAGTTTTTATATCATAGAAATCTTTAATTAACCGTTCAAAGTACAGAAAACCCACCCAGTGCCGGTCTAAGGAGACAAAAAACTTCCCACAACAGTCTGTCCAACCAAAATAAACTATAAAAAAAACACTCTAGGCATCAGCCGCATCACGCCGTTGGATAGAAGAAGTAGCACAAGAAGCAAGGGCTGAATATAGTGAATCCGACAATCGCGACAGAAAAGCAAGAGGGAAATCCCTAACCTGACAGTGAGCAAGTAGGTTATGCACGCCGTATAGAATTCATAACTAAAACAAAATAATGAAAAAACAAGACAGCATATATAATGAAACTCAAGCCCTGGTCAGGAAAAAAGTAACGAAAGATGTCCAGGATGGATCGTATGGCAGCCCACAAAGTGAACCAAAGAGGGATGAGAAGTAAGGTGAATAAGAAGATTCCCCACATCTGGCGTCCAGCCTTTCGTATCAACTGGCTAATGAAAGTCTGCAAATTGACCCAAAGAGGGATGAAAAGCAAAACAACAACTAGGAAGATTTCCCACATTTGGCGTCCAGCCTTTCGTATCAACTGGGTAATGAAAGTCTGAAAATTGATCCAGAGAAGGATGAAGGGTAAGGCAACGACTAAGAAGATTTCCCACATCTGGCGTCCAACCTTTCGTATCAACTGCCTAATGAAAGTCTGCAAAATCATCCAAAGAGGGATGAAAACTAAAACAATGACTAAGAAGATTTCCAACATCTGCCATCCAAGCTTTGGTATCAGCTGGCTAACAAAAACCTGCGAAATGATCCAAAGGAGGATGAAAAATAAAACAGCGAGGACACTTCCCACATCTGGCATCCAACCATTCGTATCAACTGCAAAATGGACTTGAAAGTCTGCAAAATCATCCGAAGAGGGACGAAAAGCAAAAAAAAACAACTAAGATTTCCCACATCTGGGGTCCAACTTTTTGTATCAACTGCCTAATGAAAGTCTGCAAAATCATCCAAAGAGGGATGAAAACTAAAACAACGACTAAGAAGATTTCCAACATCTGCCATCCAAGCTTTGGTATCAACTGGCTAACAAAAACCTGCGAAATGATCCAAAGGAGGGTGAAAAGTAAAACAGCGACTAAGGAGATTTCCCACACCTGGCGTCCAACCATTCGTATCAACTGCCAAATGAACTTGGGGGTCTGCAAAATCATCCAAAGAGGGTTGAAAAGCAAAAAAACAACTAAGATTTCCCGCATCTGGCGTCCAGCCTTTCGTATAAACTGCCTAATAGCACCCAAGGGTTGCCATGATACGGAACTGCTATCCACTTCCTTATTGGCGACCACTGGCATATCCGGGGATGAATGCACATTGGGCGCTTGCTGGTTGATCTTTGCCAACCTTGTGTAGAGGTCCTTTCCAATAGAGTACTCTAGTCTTGGAACTTCGTTCACGATCCAGGCTTTCTTCTGACAATCCTCGGCACTCGGCCGATCCTCTGGAATTGGTTGCAGAATGTCACGGAGGAAGGAGACGCAGGGGGCACTGAAACCTATGTTGTCAAAGGCTGAGGGTGAGGACGATGCGGTTAGGGTGTACTTCCATACCTTGACGGGGTCATCCAATAAGATATTGCCGGCGAGCATCCTGTACAAGATGCATCCGAGGGACCAGATGTCTACCCTGTTGGTCTTCGGTTGCGATGTGTCATGCACTTCGGGCGCCATATAACCCTGCGTGCCAGTGGCGGTTTTCAGGTACGTGGAAGCATTAGAGGGCGGGATGCGCTTTGAGGTACCAAAGTCACCGATTTTGACGCGGAGGATATTGGTGGTATTCTCTGGAAGGTAGAGGAATATGTTCTACTCATGATTAGATTTTAGCAATAGTGTTTTAGGAGAGAAAAGGTATAGACCTCAGGCTTCAGATCGCGATGTGTGGTTCCTTCTTTATGCATTACTACTAATCCGTGGAGCAGCTGCTTGATTACAACCCTTGTATCACTTTCATTCCACCGATAGTCATCGGTAAAGCTTTGCGACATATCCCCCATTGGGATATACTCCATAGCAATTTACATGTAGTGTGCGTCCTCATAAGCTGAGTTGAACTTGACAAACCACTCGTGCTATCTAGATGTCAGACAAGACTAGACTTAAATTAAACGAGGCCAGAGCCGGTAATAAAATGATGCAAACTCGGGCAAAACTTACTCTTGCTAACAGCTCGAAATTATCGATCTCAGCTTGATACCGCTTGGGAGTAAAGTTTGGCAAGGTTTGTGGTATCCTTTTCACGGCCCATAACTCAGGGGACTCCATTTCACGTGTCTGGACATTCTCCAGGAATACGGTTCCATAGGCGCCACTGCCGATTTGGTAATCTAACCTCCAGGATGGTGGTTCTCTAAAAGGGGCACGATCAATTGCACGGGGTTGGGGGTGGAGTAGTGAGGGGGAGGGGGTCGGTATTTTTGTTCCCCTAATAATTCTAGTAAGTCGACCCCAGAGGCGGAGATTGGGTTTCGGTTCTCTCTTGTAGGCCTGGTCCATCCGGGCTTCTAGCTCCCGCGGCGTGGTGAGACGGCCGGATTCGGTCCGTCTATAAACGAGGGCAGGCCGAATGCCACTGTTGCTTTGGCCAAGGTAATCGTCGATAAGCTTTCCTAGCAATACCAATCTGAGAAAGCACTAGCGAACTAAAGAAGGCTGAACACACCTGTCGGTATATATCTCTATCACGTTGAAGATATTGTACGTTAACAAAAATAACCGTACATCAACGATGGGCGGCAACGCAACCCTCCTGATCACCCCTCACTTTGAACACCCCATAAAGAAATTCCTCTACATCAACCAAAACCCAACCAATTTTTCAAAGCCAAACAGATACATTAAGAGAACAACCAATATAAGAAAATGAAAGCCCAATGCATACAGACAAGTGAGAAAAACCAAAACCATCCAAATGAACTATTCCATCAATCAACCTTGTTCCATGTTTCCACTGTCGGAGGTGGTGGGGGAGATGCCGCTGCCCTTGCCGCTTGAGATCGTTGGCACCGATAGATCCCACTATGAGGCAGGTTTCCTGGGAGCATACGTAATTGCCTGCCGTTTGGTGGCCAACGACTCCCCCAAATCTAGGCAGGCTATTCGGCCTTCTTGCGTGGAACTTGAGTGCCGTTCCTGGAAGTGCTTTCCAATGCAACATAGTGGTGCATGTTGATCATGGTTGGCGTCTCTGGCAAAAATCAGTTTGATTGCTCTTGTTCAGAGTTATCTGTTGTGACTGCCCCATTCTAGTCATGAACAATTTCTGCCAGTAGCTAGTTCAGAACAAAGAAATCGTCTTGGTAGTAATTGTTTTGCTGGTGCCAGTCATAGGAAGCGCCGAAGAGTGGTGTTGGGCCATTATCAGCTGGTATGCCGGGAGCAGTGTCTTGTCCGATTTCTACTTTCGCCGCGCCCTCAGGCCTGTGGTCAGTAGCCTGCAAGAGTAGTGTTTGGCCAACATTGCGTGAATTGTCGTGGCAGCTGTCCTCTCATCTGAGTCGTATTTCCACCGCTTCCTCGTGCTCATTGTGGGAAGCACACAAGAGTGACACTAGACTATCATTGTCTAATTTGTCGGGGTTGATGTCATCTCGTCCGCGTGGTATTCCCACCGCTCCATTATGCCTATGGGAAGCAGTCTACTCCAGTCGGTGTTCGGCCAATGTTAGCTGGTTTGTTGGGACTGACATTGTCTTGTTTGGGCTCTATTTTCGCCACGGCCTTATGCCTGTTGTAAGCAGCCCATGAGAGTCGTGTTCGGCTGTCATTATCTGATTTGGCGGGGTTGATGTCATCTCGTTCAGGTAGTCTTTTCGCCACTCCTTTTGCCCATTGTAAGCAGGCTACAAGAGTAGTGTTCGGTCTTCGTTATCGGTTTTGTCTGGGTTGATATCGTCTTGTATGGGTGGTATTTTCGCTGTGCCCAGTTTCCCTATACTTATCTTGTTGGACAATTTTGTGGCCGCCTAACGTCTCGTTTGCTTCCTCAACGATTTCAAATGATATGGGGCTCATGTATCGGTCATACAGCTTTGATATGAGCTGATTCGTGCAATCTGAAAGGCTCCTTTGAACTGCAGTGAATCAGATACTAGTAACTTAAGCAGGCTTCTTTCGTTACTGAATGAGTAGACTGTGGGGGCCTCCTTTTCTGCAGTGGTGAGTCCTTGGTAATGTTGCCTAGTGGCCTATAAGACATGGAGTAATGCGGATATAGCGTTTAGCGGGTGAGCACTGTGGCTGGTATGCAGCTAGAAGAGAAACATATAT
>Ga0307507_10005755_pt1 | contig 19950 bp, 4 predicted proteins | sample 7_EM_MG_FD_207223 | JGI IMG/M metagenome (GOLD analysis project Ga0307507, IMG submission 207223) | Populus trichocarpa ectomycorrhiza microbial communities from riparian zone in the Pacific Northwest, United States - 7_EM | ecosystem: Host-associated > Plants > Roots > Unclassified | place...
TTTGCTGCTCTAATTCTATTAATACGTTCTTTAAGTATCCTATTATTATCTTATAAGTAATTAACCATTTCCTATAACTAACCTTGCGTAACCACTTAAGAATCCCTATTGTCTATACTGGTATCACCTGGCCCTAAGGTTGTGGCTGCCGTTGACGCCGTTGTGACTGGTGCTTTAAGTGGCATATTATTCAATCTTGTTTAATACCATAACCTTAGTAGTAAATGTGTAACGGAACCTTGTAGTAGGAACTACTATGGGTTCTATTATTAGGCTAGGTATATAGGTAAGAACAAAACAATAATATAATAATAACTAGTGGAGTAGTTGCCTAATAGATTAACTCTAATTATATTCTAAGATTTACTACAAGGAGAGAACTATCTACAGTAGGGACTGAGGTCCTTTAAATACATAACCGTACTCCTAAGAAATCCTCTCTTGTACGTAAGGTATGTATTGTCTGTGTTAAATGTAACGTCCCTTCCGTTTAACATAGTCAACGCGTTCAACACCATATAACCTCGGTTACTATTCCTCGTCATATGGTTCCACCAGATCTATCCTAGACCGTGCCTATATTAACCAACTAGCTTCCGCCGTCTCTTCTCTAAGTAGTCGTAACATCGTACTTAAAGCGTCTGTAACAACTAGCAGAAGCTAATTGCGCACGTTTTTTATACTAAGGTATAACTGGCTCTAGTCTTAGCGAACTATCCTATATACGTATTAGCTGATAGAATAATAGTATAGTATTAGTATATACCTTTTCGCATAACCTGCCACTTAAGTAATATCTTAAGCACGCACCTCTAAAATGTGGTATAGAGTTCTGCTTGTAGACGCGATATTTATAGTCTTACTTAACGTATAGAGTGTATAGCGGATCGCGTAGTATACTAGAGCTGCCCTTAATATTCTGGATATGGGTATATATCCGCTGGTAAGTTTCCTTTATATTCTTCTAAGCACTAGCCTTTAGGGTGTACCATTTATTTACTAACAGTACTTAAATAGGAAGGCGCTTGTTTGTGTTAATATCTAATATTATAGCTTGGGCCGTCTGCGTGCTGCGGAGCTTATAAGGGCTGCGGAGATTATAAGAGAATAGAGAAGGGCTTTTGGGAGAGTTAGTGTTATTAAGATTATTCTCTTTATTATTATCTAAAATCTTTAATATTTCTGTTAGGTTACTATAAGAGGTAAATTAGTAGATAAGATATTAAAAGAGTATAGCTAATATATACGATTTAAAGGCTATCTTATACTAAAAATTTTGCGCAGCAATTCTATTAGCCTGCCTCTTAAGAAAAGTAGAAGCACGACGAGGATCAAACTCCTTAGAAGTAGTAGGCGACAAAGAAATAAGTGGCTTAAAGGTAGGCAGCGAAGAGGCAAGTGGTAAAGAAGTAGGCGGCAAAGAGGTAGGTAGTAAAAAGGTAAGCGGATTTCCAGCAGATTTTATAATAACCTTATTATAGTGCTCTGCTAGATCTGACAAAGAGTACTTTAGTACATATTTCCTAAAATTATATTAGCTATAGGTATAATTTAGTATCAAAAAGCTTACTCTCTAGGTAGAGATTCTAAAGAATTAGTAAAAGAAAGAGCGTCCTTAAAAGCGTCCTTAATTATTTTATCATTAATGTCGCGTGTATTAAGTTCCTTAACTAAATAGCTATTAGACGTATTTAGAGGTATGAAAGAAGGTATTATAGATAGTAGTATACTAATGGATAGTAGATGAAACAACAATGATAAAGTTTATGGTGCGATATTATAAGGTGGAAGTGCGGAGGTTAATTAAGGTGAATATCTATATTGCAGATTTTATTAAATTAGCTTACTAATAAATAATTACTGTTATGGTAACTTACCTTAGTAAATATTAACTACCTTTTATATGCTTATTTATAACGCGCAAATCCTTTATAGTTAAGTTACTACTAATTAAAGTAAGTGGGCGCCGTCTAGTTGACTTGCGAAGTGACATTAATATAGAATTACCGCTTAATTGAGGTGCTGGAAAAGGGTTATAAGCGGATATTAGGTTTACTTAGTGAGCGGATTTCTTACTTTTAAAGTGCGTAGATACGTCCTTTTGTTTTCTCTTGCTATAAGGTGGATCTGATATTAGCTGAGAGGCTTAAGGTATAGTAGCCTAAGAAGAACAAATAATATCTAGTTAAGAGGATTGTGAGACACTTAAACTAAATGGCTAATATAATATAGGTTCTATAGGTTTTAGGAGCTTTTAGTATAAACCCTAGTATCTCTTTAGATAAGAAGCTAATGGACTATTTAGATACGCATATAGAGATCAATACTTAACACCTAGATATTAATTAGAGCTTTATACTAGTCTTAGTTAAGTTAACAAACGAGTAAAATGCTAAGGAATATTAAATACTAACCTACTAAAGCTACGTTATATCTAAAGCTGAGGGCGGAGATTAAGCACTAGGCCGTAGGTTCTAAGCTACGCCTAGTTTAGAGAGCGGAGATTAAATATTAGACTACAAATTCTAAGCTACACCCAATTTAGAAGGTGGGGATCGAGTATTAGCATACAAATTCTAAACTGCGCCCAGTTTAGAGGGCGGAGATTAAGTATTAGCCTACAAACCCTAAGCCTCAGAGTTTCCTAGGAGTGGAAATTTAGTATTATAACTTAAATCCTAAGCCTTAGGATTCTCTAGGAGCGGAGATCTAATGCTATATTACGAATTCTAAATTTCCGGATTTCCTACTACCTGGGAATTGGTGCTACGGTGCAGATCTTAAACTTTAGAAATTTTCGTAATTAGAGATCCAGTGCTGTATTGCGAATATTAAACCTTGGGCTTATCTAAAAGTTAAGACTTAGTATTGCACTATAAGCTCTAATACTTAGACTGCCCCAAGGATTTAAATTTAATGCTGCGCTATAAGCTTTAATATCCAGATTGCTCTAAGGGCTAAGACCTAATACTGTGCTATAAGCTCTAATATCTGGATTGTTCTAAGGGTTAAGGTATAGAGTTACCTTGTAAGCTATAATACCTAGCCTACCCTAGAGACTGGTTTCTGATGCTATAGTATAGACTTAGATATCTGGGAGCTATAGGGAGTTAATGTTTATTATTATAGTATAGACCCTAATATCTAAGAGGCTGATACTTAATACCTAATAACAACTGACGCTAATTATTACCCTAGGGCTATTAATACCCGGCCTAACTTTAGGATCCTGGATATCTGCCCTATGTTAAAAACTAGACCTAACCATTACGTTGCCAGGACTGATGTCCGTTATGGGGTGTTAGTATACTTAGCCTAGAGGTATTCTGTTAGCTAGAGTTTAAGCTAGCCAGCTACGCGTTCCTACTAGATATAGGCTAAGAAGGTAATAGTGTTAGCTGCCCTATATACGGATTTTTGGTGGATATCAATTAAGGTAGCTAAGCTACTTATATTTATGGACATTAAGCTGCCAATACTGTACGCCTCTCTGCTACCCTAGACCGTGGTAACATCCGCTCTACACTATTTTTTAATTTGCTTGCTAACGCTAATAGCTAGCTCTTTACCTAATTTGCCTTTTCTACCTCCACTTAAATAAAGGTAATAAACTTATCTAGATTATTACTAAGCTAATTATAATTTTAATTAGGTAAGTTTTTCTTAAGCGCCTTATAGCTGGTTATATACCAGGCGTAGCTATAGAGGGCGGCAATTTACTTATCGGATATAACGTAGCTTAAGGTTAGATTCTAAACAGCATGCTAATATTTCTTCTCTATCTAGTTACAGAACCAGTTTTTTATGCTTACGGCAAAGGCCTTTTGTTATATCTTCCTTGGAATCTCTTCTATATACGGCTTATAGATATTAAACTCTTTAAAAGCCTGTAAAGTAGGATTATAGTTAGAGCAATAACCCTAGCTACTAGTGGATGGAGACTGTTCCTTATAGTTCTCTAATATAATCTTTTATAAGTAGCCCTTTTCCTTATTTACAAGAGCATATATATAATGGGAGAGAGCTGCTCTTTTCTCGGCTTTAGTCTTTGGGCGCCACGCTGGCTTCCCTGGTAGAATATCCATAGGTAGAACTATAGATGTTCCACCTAGACTAAGCTCTCGCCCTATATTAGATATAGACGGATTAGAATTAGTATTACTACACACGGACACTTTTAAAGATATATTGCTAGCAAAATTAGTAGCCTCATCCTCTTATAGTACCTGTTGCTTAATATAATATTCGCGGCTAAGTTAACTTAGCTAAAATCGGAAGGCTCTAGTATAACTACAATTTTTAGCTGGCCTAGTAATATCCTTATGTGGACCTTTATACCAATCCTTAATTAGAAATATCGCCTTACCTATTTAACCACTACTACGAGCACCGCGTTTAAGTCGTTGCTATATTATATTAATGGACTTGTCTTTGTGCATGCAATACTACGCGATATAGTTAATATTAGGAATATTAGCGCCGTGGGTAAGCGCGTTAGAGAAAAGCAGAATGCGGATTTCTAAGTTAGGCTTTCTAAACTCCTTATATAGTCTGTCTTTATCCGTAATAGCTAACAATGTATAATAAAGCTAAACAGCTCTTCTAGCCTGCGCTTTCTAGTACCTATAATATACTAACTATAAACGAATTAAGTCCCTATAGAGTAATATCATGTCTTTTAAATTAAGAAAGATAATTGTCTTTGGGATCTAGTAGGGAGTTGGCGTATATTAGATTCTCTGCTTAGTGGATATAGCGGTATACGCGCGGTTTGTGATAAAGTATAAGCTCTTAAAGGACTTCTTGCTTTCTTATTTAACGTATTCTCTAATAATTAATAGATCTGGCCGGTTAATTAATATTTGTACTATATTAATATTATTTTAAAAGCCTACCAACCCTTAAACAATCTTAAATATTGTATTGTTAAGCGTTGCAGTATAAGCAAACTAAGGCTTCCGCCCTAATAATAACCGTACTTTCTATAGCTATGTATACGAACTTCGGAACAAATCCCCTTAATTAGCCATAAGGTGCACCTTATTAATTACTACTAAACCAACATGTATATGAAAGGTAGGGTTAGTAAGAGTTTTATAAAACCTTTTACTAACTAATAGCTCTAGCGATATTAAAATATGAGTGTATACTCTAATACGGATTTCCCGTAAAAGATGTGCGGATATTGTTTTAGCGTATATATAAACTGGCCTTGTTCCAGGAAGCTCCTTAATCTTTGCCTTCTACTCTATACTAATCGCATTAAGTGGTAAGATAATAATCACTACTAAGGCCTAAAGAAGATATAGCATTACTTATATTATTATACTCTTGCTAAATAAGGTTCTTGTAATAAGTATTATATCTTTTTTCTTAAACAGCAGCTACCTAAGGGCTTTAAACTACTCCGCACGTCTGTAATAAGGATATAAAAAAGCAATAGCCTTATTAACCTTGCTTAGCTGCCGGGCCTTACTCTCTCCGTAAAGCGTAAGAAGCTAATCTTAAAGGTCCTATAGCTATTATTTCTAGTCTATTTTATAATTTCTCTAAGTCTAATTATCTAACACCTAATGCGGCCGCGGCTGTTCTAGCACCTTATTTAACTTCTTCCCTCTCTGGCTAGTGGGTTTTAGTGCTAGCATATAGTAGATTTGCCTGGATATCCGTAACTTAGTGGTAGGCGCGTGATAAGGTTTTAGTGGGTGTTACACACTATAACGCGGATACTATATATCCGCTAGGCTATAATGGGTTCTTTAGGGTGGCTATTATAGGTCTATATAGGTTTTATATATATTAGCTAGCATTTAATAAAGTTATATATAGTTACGGGATTCCTAATAATACGTTTTTTTTTTTAAAGAAAATAATCACAAGACCTGAAAATACCTAAGTAATAAAAATAATATATTCTAAAAGCCTAGGTTCTGTTATATAATTAATTAACTTTAGGAAGTAATATAAAATATTAGTGTTAAGTTATTTTAATCTCCGCAATCTCTATAACGCGGATATTGTTGGAACGCGTAAGAACCCTCGGAAATATGGCTTAGACGTGATTCTAGTGGTTTCGCATAAACGTAGTCAGTAAGCTTGCGGACTGATTAAAAATCCGCACCAACAGAATCGCGTCTGAGCTTGCTGAGGTAACAGTCAGTGCGGAAATATCGTAAACTCGGGCCGGAGTAAGCCCGCGCATCCCCCACCACTTCAAAACAATATACCCCATATAGCCCCACTAATATAGCTCTATATTTTATAAATAGAGGCCTATTTTATAGCTCTATTTTAGGACTACAAAATAAGCCCTTATTTATATAGTTTAAGGCTATTTTAATGGAGTTATGGGGGGTGCTTGTTTTTGGGGGAGGAGGGTCGGATTAGTTAGCGCAGAGCCTCAACCCAAGCCCCACAGCCGTTTTAAAGTACCCCATATAAGTCCACCAATACTGGCCCAATTTATATAAATAAGAGCTTGTTTTATAGCCCTAAAATAGAGCTATAAAATACGCCTCGATTTATAAAATATAAAGCTATATCAGCTGGGCTATAGGGGGTGTATTGTTTTGATAGTGGTGGGGAATACGCGGGCTTACTCCAGCCCAAGTTCACGATATTTCGGCACTAACTGTTACCTATCACATATCAGGGGGGCTGATTTGGCGCGGTTACGACCCGGGTTAATACGAGGTTAGGGCTACCCCTGCTAATAACGCGCCCAAACCCCATATGAGGTCGCGCAGCGACCGCCCCCGAGTACTTTCGCACGCGATTTTAGGCGAAAAGGTACATAATTTGTGTTAAATCGGTACTTCTGGACGGTCGCGTAATGTTGCTCTGAATTTATAACACCTAAACGGGCTCTATTCCTACATTAAGGCGTCTTAGTCACTATAGTACAGTCCTATATTAAGACGTCTTGGTTACTAGAGTATAGTCCTATATTAAGGCGTCTCGGTTACTAGAGTATATAGTCCTATATTAAGGCGTCTCAGTTACTGCAGTGCAGTTCTATATCAAGACGTCTTGGTTACTAGTAGAGTCCTATATTAAGGCGTCTTGGTTACTGCAGTAGTCCTATAGTAAAATAGTATTATATATATATATATACTGCTTAATACGGAGCCTTTCCCTCCCTTTCCCTTCCCCGCCTAGTAGTTAGATATTCTTATAAAGCCAATCTAAAGAACGCCGGCCTTGTAGCTGTTCTAGCTGGTTAATAGCCTGTCTCTTATCTCTTACCGTACCGTCTTCTACGCGCCGTCTTATATCCTTAATTATCCTACGGCGACGGCTATAGAATATAGCCTTGCTGTTAACCCGCTAGCGTGCCCCCTAGCAGCGATTAAGAGCTTTAATTAACGGCCCACCTGCTAGCTCTAAAGTCCACTTGGCCTAGAGCTGGAACACTAAATTACCGCCCTAAAGCATCTTATATTTCCTTAGCAGCGCCTATGGGTTAAGGATAAATGGGAAAGGTTGAGCGTTAGCTTGCGGCAGCTGCGGTAGGGGTATAGTAGAAGCTTGCGGCAGCTGCTGCGGGGGTATGGTAGACGTTATAGTAGATGTTATGGTAGACGGCTAAGCAGGCTCTGCGGCAGTAGATAGTTAAGGACCTCTTAGTATCTCTCTAGGGGTTGGATATACGGGAGAGGGTTTATCTAAAGACAGAATCTAGCCGTTAACGTGTTTAGGAACGGACGCGGGTACGGGCACAGGTACAGGTATAGATATAGGTACGGGTACGGGGCCGTCTAAAGACGGACGTATGGACTCTGTAGGCCCTATCCAGATACCCATCTTCCCTTATTAGATCTATATAGGTGCGAATAATGCTAATGACCTTTCTATCTCGCTAAGGCGTTCTAAGATCGTCTGCACGCGTAATTAAACCCCCTTTATCTCTAAGATCGCGGCCTTGTGTCTTAGCTTAGCTACGGCCTTATAGGCGGGCCAGTATTTCCGCATTATTATCTTGTCCGGCGTAACTACGCTAGCCAGCGAGCTTTCTACCCGCGCGGTAAACCTCTGGTACTCCTTACAGCCGAAGAGGGAGTCCTTCTATAGGGGGTAGAGCGGGAACTGCTTGCGTAGGATTACTGAGTCCTGTAATAGGATTACCCTAAGCGTGTGGAGGAGGCGTAGAAATCCTAAGCCCATAAGGTCAAGCCGTATGACCTTATTATCGGCCTTCTCTGGGTGGTAGGTCTCTATGCGTTTTAGCCAGACGTTGGTCTTAGGCTATATCTTTAAGTAGAGGGCCTTCTCTGGCACCTCTTGCATGTGGGGAAGAAAGTAGCCCTTTTCTTTCTTTGGGAAGCCGGCGATCGACCGTATAAACGCATAAGGTAGATAGCTAAGGTAGGCTCCTGTTATCGCGTCCGTATTCCAGCGTCCGGCCCATTTAATTTGGGTCTCCTTAACACTACTAAGCTCGGCATACCGGACGCTCTGCTTACGGGCGCTATAGGTCTTCTCCTTTAAGTAAATTCCTACCCCCTAGAACATCTTCTTATTCCATTTAAATTGCGTATAATAGCTTAACGGCTATTATAGTACTTTAATACTACCAGGGAAGATGTATAGGTTATAGTAGTCCTCTAGCTGCTAAAAGGATAGAAAGCTCTTAGCGCCGTCCTTACCCCAGCGGTTAAAGAAGTAGAAGGCTATTATAGAGAGAGGGCAGAGGATAGGGTTAGTATTGCGCATATAGCCCATATACTTAACCTTGCCGTATTGATTCTGCTTCCCCTATATTATTAATATAATTATATATGGCGCTAGCTTGTTTGGTTTAGGCCCTTTATTCTCTAATTTAATAAAGATAAGGTTAGCAAGCTAAATGTTCTATCTACTTTTACCCTAGGTAACGGTAGTATGGCCTAAGAAACGGGTTAGAAAACAGTAGCCATAAATACTCTATATAGACTATAATATACAAACCTAATAAATGCTTAGCCGTAGTTTAAAGGTAAGACTTAACTGAACCCGGTATTTTAGAGCCCGTCTTCCAGCACTAAGTAATCGCCTTTTTAAGCCCTTTAATGTTGTAGCCGCTAGTAATTATAAATAGGCCTTAATTAATAAAGTTAACGCGTTAAATCTGGTCCTTATTATAGCGGACGCTGTCTAGTACTGCTGAGAGCTTCGCCCCCTATAGTAGCTGTAAGGTCTTGCCTTCTAACTGCCATGTGTAGAGCTTAGTAATAGCAGAGACGTAGCTATTTATAATTAAGTATTAGACGGTCTTATTAAATAGGGCGTCTAGGGCCTCCTTATCCTATATCTCTTCCTCCTTTATAGCTTCCTCCCCTGCAGCTACGGCTACCCCTGTGGCTGCCTTTCCCCTTAGTGGCCCTCCTGTGGTTATCTTCTACCTCTTCTTTACCCGCTTGCCATCTTTCTATATCTCTTTCCGTTTTAACTTCCGTTTTTAATAGCCAGCGGCCCGTGATTCTTAATTGACAACTTACTACTCTAAAAATAAGTAAAGCTTATCTTCCGTTACCTGGGCGCTGTCTGTATTGCCTTTTAGTCTCGTATACTAGTCCTCCCACTCTTTCTACTTTGGCTTATACGCCCTTATAGTATTCTTTGAGCGCTAGGCCTTATAAATATCCTACAGCCGTGCTGTTTGGGCCTTAAATTCGTTCTAGAGGCTATAGGGGGAGAAGGCTGGGGGGGCTTCTGTAGTAGACTGTAGGGTAAGAAGATTCCTAAGAGACTCTATATCCGTAAGAGGTAAGGGGGCAGATGCGTAAGCGCGGTATAGGTAAATAAAGCTACCGAACACATAAATATCAATGGAGAAGGAGAAGAAGAGGGCTCTATATTATAGAATTAGAATTATAGTAGGCCTTTTTATATAAAATCAGAAGCCCCGCGTGAGCTAGGAGCTAGCGCGGGCATAAAAACAGCAGAGGGTTGGAAAATGGGATTGTTAAGGCAATAATGAGGTTAAAGGCGTGTAATAAGGACCTCTATACTAACCTAGTACTAACCTAGGCCTTAAAAACGCGTCTAAAAAGTAGGGGCCACTACCCAAGGGGGGGGGTAATATTTGGACGATATGTCGCGGACCTTAGGGGGTCGTACGTAACCTAAGGTTACGCCAAGCCTAACCCTAACCTCCGATACCTCAGCATAGAATCAATTAGCGGACATACGTATATCCGCAAGCGGATATTGCTAACCTTTTTTGTCAAAAAGTTGATTCTATGGTCTGAGAGACTTTGCCAACGTTTCTTAAGCGACCCGACTTATTTTGTATATAGAGCAGTTACCTTTTTCAACAAAATTAATCTACACCCCTACAACAGCTATCATCTCAGAAATACCATTAAATTGATCCGTAGAAGCAGCTCTATAATCGATCAATACATCTACCCCATCAGCCCCCGCGATGTTAAGCAGAAAGCGCCGCCGAACGGGTAATGTGTCTATTGAATTGCCTGCTGCCTACCCAAACAACAACCACCTAAGGACTTTAAGCTGCTTATTACTACTATCTTAGGGGGCTACAAACGTCTGCACGAAGCTCTGCACGAAGGTCTGTACAAACGCTACACAAATGCCTACACAAAGCTCTGCTCAAAGGTCTGCACGAAGGTCTGCACGAAGGTCTGCACGAAGGTCTGCACGAAGGTCTGCACGAAGCTTTACACGAAGGTCTGCGTACGGAGGCTCTGCACGAAGCTCTGCGTACGGAGGCTTTGCACGAAGCTGTGCACGAAGCTCTGCACGAAGCTCTGCGTACGGAGGCTTTACACGAAGCTCTGCGTACGGAGGCTCTGCGCGAAGCTTTGCGCGAAGCTCCGCACGAAGCTTTGCGGAAGCTCTGCACGAAGCTTTACAGAAGCTCTGCACGAGGCGTTGCACGAAGCTCTACACGAGGCTTTGCACGAAGCTCTGCTCGAAGATCTGCTCGAAGCTCTGCTCGAAGCTCTGCACGAGGCTCTGCTCGAAGCTCTACACGAGGCTCTACTCGAAGCTCTGCTCGAAGCTCTGCATGAGGCTCTGCTCGAAGCTTTGCACGAGGCTCTGCACGAGGCTCTGCACGAGGCTCTGCACGAGGCTCTGCTCTAAGCTCTGCACGAAGAGACCCGCAGTGCGATTGAGGACGTTGCGGATATCCATTCGGAACCGTCGCGCCCGCTCTATGGTACAACCTCTCCGAGTTTGAGTTTCCGGCACCTAATACGGTAGCGGCTGTTCTAGTATCTTATTTAACCTTCTACCTCTCCGTCCTATAGGTTTTTGTAGCGGTATACTATAGGTTAGTTTAAATATCCGTAACTTAGTAGTTGGCGTGCGATAAGGTTTTAGTGGGTATTTATATACTATAACATAGACGCTATATGTCCGCTAGGCTATAATTGGTTCTTTAGGGTGGCTATTATAGATCTATATAGGTTTTATATATATTAGCTAGCGTTTAGTAAAGTTATATAGAGTTTTACAATCCCTAATAACGCGTTTTTTTTTTTTAATGAAAATGATTATAAGACCTAAAAATACCTAAGTAATAAAAATGATATATTCTAAAAGCCTAGGTTCTGTTATATAATTGATTAACTTTAGGAAATAATATAAAATACTAGTGTTAAGTTATTTTAATATCCGCAACCTCCGTAACGCGGATTTCAACGGAATACTAAGAAACTTTGGATATGTGGCTCAGACATAATTCTGGTGGTTTCGCACAAACATAGTTAGTCCGCAAGCTGACTAACTACATTTATGCGAAACCTGTAACGGAACCTTGTAGCAGGAACTACGGTGGGTCCTATTATTAGGCTGGGTATATAGGTAAGAACAAAACAACAACATAATAATAACTGGTGGAGTGGTTGCCTAACAGATTAACTCTAATTATATTCTAAGATTCACTATAAGGAGAGAACTATCTATGGTAGGGACTAAGGTCCTTTAAATACATAACCATACTCCTAAGAAATCCTCTCTTGTACGTAAGGTACGTGTTATCTATATTAAACGTAATATCCCTCTTATTTAACGCAGTTAACGCGTTTAATACCACGTGACCTTAGTTACTATTCCTTATTATATAGTTCTACCGGATCTATCCTGGACCGTGCCTATATTAACCAACTAGCTTCCGCCGTCTCTTCTTTAAGTAGTTGTAATATTGTACTTAAAGCGTCTATAACACTATCTCCCTTCTCTTTATCTTTGTCCTTAAAGATTTCTAACATCTCCAAGTTATCCACTAGAGGTATAATGTCCGTTTAATTATTCTGGTTAATATCCTTACTTATTATACCTAAAGCTTCTTCTTCTCTTTCCTAGGTTGAGCGTTGCCTTTATACGGTTTCCTCCATACTATTACTAGGCGAGGTAATAGCGATCCCTTACTCTTATTGCGCTAAAGAGGGGTTAGTGTGCGTTATACTAGCAAGTCCTTTGTCCTAACAACCCTTCTCTTGCTTTAAGTGTACTAAAGCAAACATTTAATTGTCCTATAATATTCGCTCTATCTCTAATGCTAAATATACGCGTCCTATAACTCTTAACAGTCTTCAAGTTCCCTAAATAACTTATTATAGGGTCTCGTGTTTAATCTACCACTATAAAGCTTAACAGTAAGCTGGCCTCTACGCTACTTAAGGTTTAACGTGCCTTAGAAGAGTCCGCATACGTCCTTAAAGCTTAACGTTTAGCTTATACTTATCTTTAATGTCTTAAATATGTTTATAAGAAGGTTTGTTTTAAGGAGTGGAAACTAGTTTAACAAGGTCTATAGGAACTTGGTAATAAAAGGACTGGCTCTCCTCCTATAAGGGAAATAACTCTAAGTAGCTCAGTAATTGCTCCTTTTAGGTCCCCCTTAGGTAACTTATTCTTTAGCGATCCTTTTTTATTAATATTACCTAACCTACTTTCTTTTAATACTCCCGTATCTTTTCTATAGCGTTTTTTAGGTTGCTTAGTGGTTCCTAGGTAGTCTTACTATAGCCTATCCACTTTACTTTATACTATGTTTTGTTATCTATATCCTTATAACTAATAATCTTTAAAACTTGCTATTTATCTTCCTCTTATCCTTTATACGTGTCTGCCTTGTAAACTAGTGGCTTAATATTCCCATGTGCTAGCTCTAGCATTGCGATATATTATACAGGGTAAATTTTTATTTTGGCTAGTAAGTTTAACTTATATATAACCAATAAAATTCTTTACTTAATTTTAAAAGGTCCTAGTCTAATATAGTCCAACTTCTTGCTTAATTGTCAACTCTTAAAATTTTTGTGTAGTAGCTATACTTTATCTCCCTCCTTAAGATCTAGTCCCTTAGATCTCTTAGTATTATAGTACCTTTTCATTTATTCTTGTACTAGTTTAGCTGTTTCTTTAAGGTCTGCATAAAGATTCATTAATATCTCCATTCTTTGCTTAGCTGTGCTACTCGTCTTTTTTGCTTATTATGGCGATAACGATGTTCTTAGCTTATACCCATAATTCGCCTTAAATAGTAATATCCCTATTCCTTCTTATAGTGTTGCATTATATGCAAACTATATAACTGGTAATAACGATACCTAATTATTTTATGCGTAATTAATATAATGCCTTAGATACTACTCTAGTGTCTAGTTTAGTCTTTCCGTTTATCCGTCCGTTTGCGGATAATATGCTATAGATATTACTGCGTAAACTCCTTATTCTGCCAGAAACACTTCCTAGAATACTATTATAAATCTTAAATCTCTATCTAATATAACCTTATCTAGTGCGCCGTGTCTTACAAATACTTCCTTTATATAGATTTTAGTAACATCTTCTACTAATATCTCTTTAGTGCATGCTATAAAGTATCCCTACTTTATTAGCTTATCCACTATTACTAAAATCGCGTTGTGATCTTATCCTATAATAGGATCTCTTGACTTTAGTAACTTAATAATAAAGTCCTATAATATAACCTCCTATGGTCTTCCTAGTGTCTTAATAGGTTATAGCCCTCTATACAGCTTATGCCTTATTAGTTTATTTCTTTGGCAATCTAGATATTCCTTTATAACTTATTATGCTAGTCCCCAGATTCCTTAAATAATATACTCCTCTTAAAGTCTTAACACTAAGCCTATAGCTCTATTATGTCCTTATATTATTCCCTTATGGAATTCCTTAATAAATTCTTCTGTGATAGACTTAGGTATATATATTACTTCTCTATTTTTATATTGCTCTAAGTCTAGATCCTCTACCTATACTTCTTAAATCTTCTATATTTAATCACTCTCTAGTAATTTATGGATCTAACTTTCCTTAGTTGCTATAATCTTCGGATAATTATACCTAATTAATCCATCTTAATTCTTTTATAATAAAGCTCCTAATAGCTTCTTATTACTTTATAGTTTAGCCTTTCTGCTTAGCGCGTCTGCTCGCGTATTATCTGTACCTTTAGTATGCTAAATTTCGAAATAGTATTCTATAAGCATTTCCGCCTATCTAACCTGTCTTTGGTTGAGTTCCTTTATTATTAAGAATCCTATAAGGTTCTTATAGTCCGTCTTAACCATAAATGGTTTCTCTATGCCTTGTAAGAATGCTCTCTATTCCTTAAGTACTGTAACTATACCTAATAACTCCTTATTGTAGATGTTATAGTTCAACTCTAGTGGTATCATCTTTCGACTATAGTATGCCACTAGGTGCCATCCATCTTAATATTTCTATATAAAGTATGCCCCTAGTATAAAGTCTAATATATCTATTTCTATAACCGTCTCTAAACCTAGTTAATAGATCTTAAGAACTGGCTCCTAGGTAAACAACTCTTTAACCTTTTTAAATAGTTCTTATTACTCCTTTCCCTATACCCATAGTTCTTATTTCTTGGTTAACCGCGTAAGTGGCTTAATATCCTTTAACTATTGCGCTATAAACCTTCTACAGTAATTGCAAAACCCTAGGAACGATTTTAACTATATAACGTTCTCTAGTTCTTACTAATTCACTATAGCCTCAATCTTCTTTAGATCTATACTAAGTTGGCCTAGTTTAATAATAAATCTAATAAAATCGGTCTTCCTGGTAAAGAACTCGCATTTCTTAATTACTACTAGCATCTATTCTTCTTATAGTCTCTTTAAGACCTATTTAACGTGCTCTCTATGTTCTTCCTTGTTCTTTAAGTAGATAATAATGTTGTTAAAGTATACTATAACAAATTCATCTAGGTGTTCTCCTAATACACTATTAATTCGCTTCTAGAACATTACTAGTGCGTTTATAAGCCCAAATTGTATAACTAATAGTTTATATAGTCCTTCCTTTGACCTAAAGGCTGCCTTCTATTTATTGCCTTTTTTAATCCTAATCTGGTGGTATACCTATCTTAGATCTATCTTCGTAAAGATCTTTACGTTGCCTATCCTGTCTTGGATTTCGCTAATTAAGGGTAAAGGATACCTATCCTTCCTAGTAATGCTATTTAACTATCTATAGTCTATACACATCCTAAGTTTTCCGTTTTTCTTTAGGATAAATAGTACTGGATATCCCGCTAATAACTATAACGGTCTAATATATCCCTTATATAAGTTCTCCTAAACAAACTCCTTAAGCGCTACTAACTCTGTTTTAGTGAGCTTATAGATTAGAAAGAACTTTAGACTTATTCCCTCTTCTAATTCTATCTTATAGTCCTATGCTGTATACTTTAACAGCTTTTCACTTTCTAGTAACCATAACTTTTTACCATACTTATAGTATCTCTTTGGTATATAACTTAAGCCTCACTTAGTCTCTTTATATATCGCTCTAACTTGGTACTATACTAACTTGGTTTACTGTCGCACTTTACACCATTAAGTATCCTTAATATTAACCTAACCTGTAACCCAATTAATCTTTAGATTATACTCCTATAACTAAGGCATTCCTAGTATCGCCTTATTCTATCCCAATGGTAGGATATTAAAAGATATTCTAACTGGTCTCCCTTTAATAGTTATCTAAATAGGTCCTATTTTAAGATTAATAATACCTCCTCTATAGGCTATCTAATCTTCTAAAATTGTTATAAGTGGATACGGGTGTTTCTTTTATCTATATAGTAACCCTATTCTTTCTACTACCTTTAGTGATATATGGTTCCTAGTTACTCCACTATCTACCAACGCTTTAAACTGCTAATCTTGCCACTTAACTTATAAATTTAGGTATTAACCTTAAATTCCTTTAAGGGTTTAAGGCTCTAATACTAGTTCCCTCTAGTCCTATACGCCTCCCCTTTTCCTAACTATTGGCTACTAGATCCTACCTATACTTAGTCCAACTTAGGCTAATACTTAGTTTATTTCTTTTCCTTTATGTGCTATAGATAAGTGTTCTCTAGGCACTCCTACCACTATTATCTATCTAGGCATTTTTCCATAAGGAATCTTCCTAGTTAAAGTATTAAGTCCCCTTAACCTTACACTTCTACTGGGTGCCAACTATGTATATACTTAGCGTTCCTAAACCGCTTTTCCTCTGGTGCCTAATATATCCTTACTAGGTACTTCCGGTTCTTATCTTTAGGTGCTCTATATATGTTATATATATTATCCACATAAGCTATCCATAATAGTATATAATGCGCTATATGTTTTGGGTTAACTCTTAGTTTATCTTTATCCTTAAGTTTAAACCTATACCTAGTTAACCTGACCACTAGTATCTCTATTACGGGTACTAAGATTTATTACTTATTCCTCTAGTCCCTAGATCCTTCTTCTAGGTTCCTTAACGTTATAATTAATACTCCTTTAATATAACTTATGCGTTTTTCTGTAATAGGTTAGTCTTAGACAACTTTTTTATCTAGCCACATATAAAAATCTGCCTATTTATCGTTGTGTTGTTGCCTATACTACTTTTTATACAACTGGTTTAGTGTATATGGTTTATCTATTAGAAAGTACCTTATTATCGCTGCATTATAACATCCTTTGGTATATCTTTCTTTAAACCTAGTTAGGATATCTAGATCCTCTTCTTACTCCAGTTTATCTAATTACTTTGCCCTAGGTGTCCCTACACTTGGCCTATTAATAACTCTTTATATAGGTGCTCTATCCCTTATATAACCTAGCATAGCTAACCTCTTGTCTAGCTTTTGCTTTTACTATATAATAATTCTCGTCCTAAACTTATCCATAGTTTCTTATTTTCTGCGTCTTATAGCTAGATTTTTATAGTCGTCTTGCTTTTTAATCCTGGTATTAACTGTTTAATCTTTAGGCTAAACACTGCATTTACCTAGAATTGCTAACGTTCTTATTTATTCTCTAAACTTATAGTTCTTAAACTTACGTCCTATACTTATTTATTTGTTACTAAACTAAGTTACTGCCCTTTTCTATCGGTTTTCATCTGTTATGGGTCCTTAGGTGTATCTTATCTTGTCTTAAAAATCTTAAGCTTCTTTTATCTCTTCTTAAGAATCTTAAGCCTATGGCCTTTTACCTTTATTAAGTAATAAGCTAGCACTAGTAGTTATCTGCTTACTTAGTTTCTTCTAAACGTTACTCCTATTATCTTATAAAGCGATGGAAATTGTATCTAATAGTGTTATAATATCTGTTACTAAACCCTGTTCTGTAATAGTCTTAGTTTCTACTTCTATTTTAACTTCTCTAAGGTCTGCATACTCCTAGTAAGCTGCCTTTATTGCCTTATCGTTAGTAAATGCTTTGCCTTTGTTAAATTTATTGTCTTTAATATCCGATCTATAAGCTAGTTCGTTGGTTCCTTTAAACTTAGATAATAATGGCTCCTATAGCTAATAGCTTACGCCGTATTTAGCGTCCTTATAAATTTGGTATACATTGTTGTAATAATACGCAAAACTATTAATTAAATACTCTTTTGTTCCTTATAGTGCACTATTGTCCCTCTATATATACGTGTCTCCTATTGGTCTGGTTTCCTTTACCGCGTAGTTACTCTAACTACCTCTATAGTCTCTAGCAAAATGACCTTATTTTCCGTAATTTATATAAGCCCTATCTTTAAACCATCTTTCTTGCTATAGAGTCCGCCTAAACGTCTTCTACTGCTAAGATTCCTAGTTTAGCCTCTACTTCTAGGTCCTTTAATTACTTAATCCTTAACCTTTAGGTTTCCATAGTTTCTTTTCCCACCTTTAGGTTTCTTTGGTACTACTTAGGTCCATTAACTCTGCGCCATTCCATAGTTTTTAACTCTATGTCTGCCGTTGCGTACTCTGCGCCTTATATAACTATAGAACTCTGTCTTGCCCTCTCTTAGCTTATTCCCTTTAATAGATCCTATTATTAATCTTTATTAACTAATCTATTAACTTTCTTAGAGTGTCCGTATCTTCTATTAGGATAATTGCGTCCTAGACTTTAGCCTTAAGTCCTTATTTATACTGTGCTATAAGCGCCCTATTATTCCACTTAACCTGCGTGGCTAGTGTTTAAAACTATGTTGTATACTTAATTACTAAAGTGCGTTATACTAAGTTCTAAAGCTTTCGTTCTACTGTAGTTATAGCCTCTAGGTCTCTAAATATCTATATTAGTTATTCCGCAAACCCGTTCTAACTGGTAAATATATACCGTACGTCCTAGTTAGTCGTTATTATGCTATTAGCCTGTATTTCTATAAGATATGGTTTAAACCACTTAAGTGCCCTCCCCGTTAGGAACAATCCTGTATAGGCTACTTAATCTAATAATATTGCTAACTTCGCTCCTTCCTGTACTACCTTAAAGTGCATCTATATAAGAAATCCCTTAAGCTTCAACTTCTCCCCCAAGAATTGTTTAATTGAAGGTAGCTTAATTTTTACTACTCTAATTCCATTAATGCGTTCTTTAAGTATCCTATTATTGTCTTATAAGTGATTAACTATTTCCTATAACTGACCTCGCGTAACTACTTAAGAATCCCCCTTGTCTATACTGGTATCACCTAGCCCTAAGGTTGTGGCTGCCGTCAACGTCGTTATAACTAGTGCTTTAGGTGGCATGTTATTCGATCTTATTTAATACTATAACCTTAGTAGTGAATGTGTAACGGAACCTTGTAGTAGGAACTATAGTGGGTCCTATTATTGGGCTGGGTATATAGGTAAGAACAAAATAACAATATAATAATAACTAGTGGAGTAGTTGCCTAACAGATTAACTCCAATTATATTCTAAGATTTACTATAAAGAGAGAACTATTTATAGTAGGGACTGAGGTCCTTTAAATACATAACCATACTCCTAAGAAATCCTCTCTTGTACGTAAGGTACGTGTTATCTATATTAAACGTAACATTTCTTTTATTTAACGCAGTTAACGCGTTTAACACTACATAACCTTAGTTACTATTCCTCGTCACATGGTTCCACCAGATCTATTCTAGACCGTGCCTGTATCAACTAACTAGCTTCCGCCGTCTCTTCTCCAAGTAGTCGTAATATTGTACTTAAAGCGTCCGTAACAAAACCACCGGAATCACGTCTGAGCGGATATTAAAATAACTCAACACTAGTATTTTATATTATTTCCTAAAATTTATTAATTATATAATAGAACCTTGGCTTTTAGAATATATAATTTTTATTACTTAGGTATTTTTAGGTCTCTTGCTTATTTTTATTAAAAAAAAAAAAGCGTTGTTAAGGACGTAAGCTCTATATAATTTCATTAAACGCCAGTAATGGCTACCTAATATACATAAAACCTGCATAGATCTACGATAGGTACCTTAAAGAACCTTAGGCAGTTATTGTTTGGGTAGGCCGTACAGAGGCTTCGTGTATAAAAGCTCTGCACAAAGCTCTGCGTACGGAGGCTCTGCACGAAGCTCTGCACGAAGCTCTGCACGAAGCTCTGCACGAAGCTCTGCACAAAGCTTTTATATAGAGCCTCCGTAGTAGAGCCGTCGTACGCAGAACCGTCGTACGCAGAGCCGTC
>Ga0307507_10005756_pt1 | contig 19944 bp, 7 predicted proteins | sample 7_EM_MG_FD_207223 | JGI IMG/M metagenome (GOLD analysis project Ga0307507, IMG submission 207223) | Populus trichocarpa ectomycorrhiza microbial communities from riparian zone in the Pacific Northwest, United States - 7_EM | ecosystem: Host-associated > Plants > Roots > Unclassified | place...
TTAGTATATAGACCACGTAGTCTGCTTCATACAATCGACAGTCACCATCCTAAAGAGCATATAATACTATACGTATTTCGTGCCCCGGGATACGACTCACTCGTGCTATTAAGTTAGTACGAACACCTATAATTAACCTTGCGTAACTATTTAAGAATCTGTGTTTGTTATACTGGTATCTCCTAACCCTAAGGTTGTGGCTGCCGTTAATATTGTTATAACTGGTGCTTTGGGTGGTATGTTGTTCGATCTTGTTTAATACTATAACCTTAGTAGTGAATGTGTAATGGAACCTTATAGTAGGAACTATGGTGGGTCCTATTATTAGGCTAGGTATGTAGGTAAGAATAAATTAATAATATAATAATAACTAGTGGAGTAGTTGCCTAATAGATTAACTCTAATTATATTCTAAGATTCACTATAAGGAGAGAACTATCTATGGTAGGGACTGAGGTCCTTTAAATACACGACTATACTCCTAAGAAATCCTCTTGTACGTAAGGTACGTGTTGTACGTAGTATATATGGACGTACTCTGCGTATACTGCGTACACTGTGTATAATATTATGTGACTTGCTTACCATTCCTCATTATATGGTTCCACTGGTTCTATCCTAGACCGTGCCTATATTAACTAACTAGCTTCCTCCGACTCTTCCCTAAGTAGTTATAATATCGTACTTAAAGCGTCCGTAACACTTCTACTAGATAAGGAGTAGTAGTGGTTTTATTAAAGATTTAATAATAATAAGGATAAGAAGCACTAGCTTACTAGTAGCCCTAAAAATCTAGAAGATTATAGTATTTAGGGTCTAGTAGAAGACCTTTAGCTAAAGGAGTATAAGGGTAAGTATACTACTCCTATATCTAATAAGCCTTTCTTACTAATTATATTTATATTAAGTAAGACTTTTAGTAGGCTTAAGAATTATAAATAGCTTAAATCTATACCTTTTAGCAGATCTAACGCCTACTAGACCTATATTAAAAGCGACCCTAAATAGATTAATAACTATCTAGCTTATTAAAATAGCCTTTACCTCTTACAGCCTAACCTAGCTTAATTCGCCCTTAACATATTAGCTATACCCCTTATAAGCGCTAAGTATAAACACGTATTCAGTTTAGTTAAGTACCTACTTACAGACCCCCGCAATTATCTTAAAGCTAATATTATTAAAGCTAAAAAGTGCCTTAAGTCCTAGTTTGGGCAACTTTAGGCTAAGGCTTTTATATAAGGCGTTAATCCTAACATTAATAAGCAGTATAAGGAGGAAGCTACTGCTAAGGCCGCCGCCAAAGATAGAGATAAGGCTGCGGATAAGGTCGGAATATAAGCTAGTAGGCAGGAAGATAAGCAAAAAGATAAGCAGGATAAGGTGGGCGTAGTTAAATATACAATCTACGATAACTAATTTGGTCCTCAACACTATGCCAGGATTCGCGACATAGCTGAATATATATTTGGATTATCTGGTTTAACTGGTTACCTAACCGGTTAAGAAGCCTAATTTGATTTTTGGATTGGATTTAAAGCGATTTTTGTATCCAATCCAGTCTATTGACATTACTGTGCCACCGTCATCGTCTCCCTCCCTAAGTCAAGTCCAGGGTAGTTTTGGATAAACCTTATCGCGATAAGTCTTAGCATACCCTAAATAAATTTTCAGTTGCCTTCTTCTTCTTTATTACTATATAAATATGGCTTTAGAAGTGGAATCAGAAGCTCTTTACTCTGTTAATACCTCTAAATAAAAAAATATAAGAGGTCGCTCAGATCTTTTAATATAGGAGTATACCTATCCACTAGGCAGTAATAAACCTATATAAAATAAAAACGCCCGTCTTTAATTCTATTGTAAACACCACATAAAGTTATATGCTGCATAGTTAACCTCTAACTTCCAAAACCACTTAGCGTTAAAGTATAGCATTATAGTTAAGCCTAAAACTAGTTATATAAAAGAAGTAATATAGGATTAATTAAAAGATCTTTACCTTAAAGTGTTATCTTAAAATAAGATAGAAGAGCTAGATTTAGAAGTACTTTAAGCGGTTCTAAATAAGGAAGTTATCAATAAGGCCCTTATTACATTAATTGTTATACAAAACCTACCATTTTAGATAGTTAAGTGGCTAGAGTTCCACGTTCTTCTATAGTTAATTAATTCTAAAGTAGACAGCTATATAACTATAGCCTATTTAGCAGTTAGTAAAAAGATTTATAACTTATAGCTATTATAAAAGGACATTATATAAAAGAGGCTGCAGTCTACACTAATAAGTATTTATCTCTTTGTTAATATCCAGACTTCTTTAAATAATTACCTTCTTCTTATAATTTGTGGCCATTTTATTAATAGCTAGGAAAAGCTTATAAACGCTCTCCTCGGCCTTTATATAGTAGCCTTTTATAGCGAAGATAAGTAATAGAATACTCTCCTTTTAGTGCTTAAAGACTATAGGATTATATAAAAGCTAGGTGCCGTTATATCTAATAACCATACTATAAATAATAAGCTCTATTATATAATAAGCAACTAGATTCTTTAAGAAGAAGGAATTAAATAGAATCCCGCCTACTAACGGATTTGCTATTAGGGTTATATTCTAAACCTTACTATATATGCTTTCCTCTTTAAAAACTTAATTAGTTTTAATAATATTAAGTTATATAAAAAAAAGGAAAAGATTTAGATCTAAAAGAGGAGAAAAAGAAGGGCAATATATTTTGGAAACTTAGCGTACTTAAAAAGCTTTATAACATTACCGTATATACCTATAGCTTAGCTAGTTATATAAGGGAATTTAAAAGTCTTATAGGGAGAGGAATTCCGCCTAATAATTGTATAAGATAGAATAGCTAGTATTTTATACTTAGCGTAGCAATTTAAAAAGAGTCTACTATTAATATATACACTAAGTATAACCTTAATACACTTAAAAAGGACAATCTTAGTTTAAAGAACTGGAAGGCGCTTTATATAATAAAAAGTTTTCTTTAAATATTTTACTAGGCAACCCTAAAATACCATAAATATAAAGCAACGCTTAAGAATATACTCTTTATAATAAATGTTATAATTAAGCACCTTAATAAATCCTAGGTTAGTTTATCTCCTCTTTCTATTTTCTAATCTAGCTAATATTATATAATTAAAAAGAGTATATATCTAATAAAGAGTTCTCTAAACGTATTAGAAATGCTTAGAATACCTTTAATAGATATTACTATAAAACAGATAACTTGCCCCTTTACGCTACTACACTTATTCTTTATCTAGTGTAACGGAACCTTGTAGCAAGAACTACGGTAGGTCCTGTTATTAGGCCGGGTATATAGATATAAACAGGTCAACAACATAATAATAACTAGTAGAGTGGTTGCCTAATAGATTAACTCTAATTGTATTCTAAGATTTACTATAAAGAGAGAACTATCTGGGTAGGGACTGTGGTCCTTTAAATATACAACCATACTCCTAAGAAATCCCTTCGCTCCGTAAGGTACGTGTGCTCTATACGCTCTATATAGATTACACAGATTACATAGATTACATAGATTACATTATATAACCTTAGCTACTATTCCTTGTTATATAGTTCTACCAGATCTATCCTAGACCGTGCTTATACCAACTAACTAGCTTTCGCCGACTCTTCTCTAAGCAGTTATAATATTGTACTTAAGCTATCCGTAACACTATCTCCCTCCTCTTTATCTTTGTCCTTAAAGATTCCTAATATCTCCAAGTCGTCTACTAGAGGTGTAATGTCCGTTTAATTAATTTAGTTAATATCCTTACTTATTATACCTAAAGCTTCTTCTTCTTCTTCTACAGCTTATTAGTCTTATACTATTGCTATAATACTATCTCTGGGTGAGATAATGCTGTCTCTATATTCTTGTTATGCGAAAGAGGGGTTAGTCTATATTGCGCTAGTAAATCCTTTATCTTAATAACCTTTCTTTTGCTTAGAGTACACTAAAGTAAACATTTAATTGTCCTGTGACGTTTGCTCTGTTTCTAACGCTAAGTATACGCGTCCTATAACTCTTAATAGTCTTTAAGTTTCTTAAGTAACCTATTATAGGGTCTCGTGTTTAATCTGCTACTGTGAAGCTTAATGACAAGCTCTCTGCCTCCCTCGTAGAGCTTTAATGTACTTGTGCTGCTTATAAGGCGTACTTGTCTGCCTTAGCGCGTCTTCTTTGTCTTAAGAGGGTGTATAAAAAGGTTTATTCTAAGGAGTAGAAACTTGTTTAACAAGGTTTAGCTAAGCTAGGTAATAAAAGAACAAACTTTCCTTCTATAAGGGAAACAACTCTAAGTAGCTTAGCAATTACTCCTCTTAGGTCCCCCTTAGGTAACTTATTCTTTGGCGATCCTTCTTTATTAATGCTGCCTAACCTACTTTCTTTTAATACTCCTATACCTTTCCCATAGCGTTCTTTAGGTTGCTTAGTGGTTCCTAAGTAGTCTCACTATAGCCTATCTACTTTACTTTATACCATGTTTCGTCATCTACGTCCTTATAACTAATAATCTTCAAAACTTACTATTTGTCTTTTTTTTGCCCTCTATACGTGTCTACCTTATAGACTAGTGGTTTAACATTCCCGTATACTAGTTCTAGCATTGCGATATACTATATAGGGTAAATTTTTATTTTAGCTAGTAGGTTTAGTTTATATATAACCAATAAAATTCCTTATATAATTTTAAAAGGTCCTAGTCTAATATAGTCTAACTTCTTACTTAGTCGTTAACTCTTAAAAATTTTATATAGTAGCCATACTTTATCTCCCTCCTTAAGATCTGGTCCCTTAAATCTCTTAGCATTATAGTACCTTTTTATTTGTTCTTATACTAGTTTAGCTATTTCTTTAAAGTCTGTATAAAGATTTATTAAAGTCTCCATTCTTTCTTTAGCTATGCTACTTGTCCTCTTTACTTAACGTGGCAATAACAATAATCTTAGCTTATATCCGTAATTCGCCTTAAATGGTGACGTTCCTATTCCTTTTTATAGTATTGTATTATATATAAACTATATAATTGGTAATAACAATACCTAATTGTTTTATGCATAATTAATATAGTGCCTTAGATACTATTCTAGTATCTAGTTTAACCTTCTATTTATCCGTCCGTCTGCGGATAATATACTATTAAGGTTACTACGCGAACTCCTTGTTCCACCAAGAATACCTCCTAGAATACTGCTATGAATCTTAGATCTCTGTCTAATATAATCTTACTTAGTGCTCCGTGTCTTGCAAATACTTCCTTAATATAGATTCTAGCAATATCTTCTACTAATATCTCTTCTATACATGCTATAAAGTATCCCTACTTTATAAGCTTATCTACTATTACTAAGATCGTGTTATGATCTTGTCCTATAATAGGATCTTTTAACTTTAGTAACTTAATAATAAAGTCCTATAATATAACTTCCCATAGTCTTTCTAGTATTTTAACAGGTTGTAGCCCTCCGTATAGCTTATACCTTATTGGTTTATTTCTTTAGCAATCTAAATATTCTCTTATAACTTATTTTGCTAGTCCCCAAATTCCTTAAATAATATACTCCTTTTAAAGTCTTAACACTAAGCCTATAGCTCCGTTGTGTCCTTAAGTTAGTCCCCTATAGAATAATTTAATAAACTCCTTTGTAATAGACCTTAGAACATAGGTTGCTTCTCTATTTTTATACTATTCTATATCTAGATCCTCTATCTATACCTCTTAGATCTTCTATATCTAATTACTCTCTAGTAATTTATAGATCTAACTTTCTCTTATTACTACTATCTTAGGATAATTATACCTAATTAATCTATCTCGATCTTTTCGCAACAAAGCCCCTAACGGCTTTTTATTATTTTATAGTTTAGCTTTCCTGCTTAGAGCATCTGCTTGTATATTATCTATACCTTTGGTATACTAAATTTCAAAATAGTATTCTATAAGTATTTCCGCCTATCTAACCTATCTTTAGTTAAGTTCCTTTGTTATTAGGAACCCTATAAGATTCTTATAGTCTATTTTAACTATAAATGGTTTCTCTATGCCTTGTAAAAACGCTCTTTATTCCCTTAACGCTATAACTATACCTAATAACTCCTTGTTGTAAATGTCATAGTTTAGTTCTAGTAATATTATCTTCTAACTATAGTATGCTACTAGATACCATGCGTCCTAATACTTTTATAGTAAACATGCTCCTAGTGCGAAGTCTAATATATCTATCTTAACAACTGTCTTTAACTTTGGTTAATAGATCTTGAGGATTGGCTCCTAGGTAAATAACTCCTTAAGTTCTTTAAATAGTTTTTTTTACTTAGTTCCCTATACCCATAGTTTCTCTTTCTTTATTAATTATATAAATGGCTTAATGCTCTTTAACCACTGTGCCATAAACCTCCTATAGTAGTTGCAAAACCCTAGGAATAATCTTAACTACGTAACATTCTCTAGTTCTTGCTAACTTACTATAGCTTTAACTTTCTTTAGGTCCATACTAATTCTTCCTAGTTTAATAATAAATCCTATAAAATTGGTTTTTTTTATAAAGAACTCGTATTTCTTAATAGCTACTGGTATCTGTTCTTCTTATAGTCTCTTTAATACCCATTTAATATATTCTTTATATTCTTTCTCGCTCTTTAAGTAGATAATAATATTGTTAAGGTATACCATAACAAATTTATTAAGGTGTTCTCCTAATACGCTATTAATTTGCTTCTAGAATATTACTAGTATGTTTATAAGCCTAAACTATATAACTAACGGCTTATATAGTCCTTCTTTTAACCTAAAGGCTGCCTTTTATTTGTTGCCTTTCTTAATCCTAATTTAATAATACGCCTATCTTAGATCTATCTTTGTAAAGATCTTTATATTGCCTATCCTATTTTAGAATTTACTAATTAAGGGTAAAGGATATCTATCCTTTTTAGTAATGCTGTTTAACTATCTATAGTCTATACACATCTTAAGTTTTCCGTTTTTCTTTAAGATAAACAGTACTGGATATCCTACTAATAACTATAATAGTCTAATATATCTCTTTTATAAGTTCTCCTAAACAAACTCCTTAAGTGCCACTAACTTGGTTTTAGTAAGCTTATAGATTAGAAAGAACTTTAAACTAGTTCTCTCTTCTAATTCTATCTTATAGTCCTATACTATATATTCTAACAGCTTTTCACTTTTTAGTAACTATAACTTTTTTTTATACTTGTGGTATCTCTTTAGTATATAACTTAAGCCTTGCTTAGTCTCTTTGTATATTGCTCTAACTTAGTACTATACTAATTTAGTTTACTACCGCACTTTATATTATTAAATATCTCTAATATTAACCTAACCTATAACCTAATTAACCTTTAGATTATATTTCTATAACTAAGGCATTTCTAGTATTACCTTATCTTTTCCTAATAGTAAAATATTAAAAGACATTCTAACTGGTCTCCCTTTAATAGTTAACTAAATAGGTCCTATTTTAAGATTAATAATACCTCCTCTATAGGCTATCTAATCTCCTAAAATTGTTGTAAGTGGATATAGGTGTTCCTTTTATTTATATAGTAACCCTATCCTTTCCACTACCTTTAGTAATATATAGTTCCTTATTACTCTACTATCTATTAACGCTTTAAACTACTAATCTTGCTACTTAACTTATAAGTTTAAATATTGTCCTTAAATTCCTTTAAGGGTCTAAGGCTCTACTACTAGTTTCCTTTAGTTCTATAGGCCTCCCCTTTTCCTAACTATTAGCTGCTAGATCCTATTTATACTTAGTCCACTCTTAGCCAATACTTAGTTTACTTCTTTTCCTCTATGTACTATAAATAAGTATTCTTTAGGCAGTCCTACCACTATTATCTATTTAGGCATTCTTCCGTAAGGAATCTTCTAGGTTAAAGTATTAGGTCCCCTTAACTCTATACTTTTACTAGGTACCATCTATATATATACTTAGTATCTCTAAACCGCTTTTCTTCTAGTGCCTAATATATCCTTACTAGGTACTTCCGGTTTTTGTCTTTTAGTGCTCTATATATATTATATATATTATCCACATAAGCTATCTACAATAACGTATAGTGCGCTAGGTGACTTAGGTTAACTCTTAGCTTATCTTTATTCTTAAGTTTAAACCTATACCTAGTTAACCTAACCACTAGTATCTCTACTGCGGGTACTAAAATTTATTACTTACTTCTTTAGTCCCTAGATCCCTCTTCTAGGTTTCTTAATATTATAATTAACGCTCCTTTAATATAACTTATACATTTTTCCGTAATAGGTTGGTCTTGGACAACTTTTTTATCTAGCTATATATAAAAGTCTTCCTACTTATTATTATGTCGTTGCCTATACCACTTTCCATATAACTGGTTTAGTGTATATAGTCTGTCTATAAGAAAGTACCTTATTATCACTATATTGTAATATCCTTTAGTATGTCTTTCTTTAAACCTAATAGGAATATCTAGATCCTCTTTTTATTCTAGTTCGTTTAACCACTTTACTTTAGATGTCCCTATACTAGGCCTATTAGTAACTCTTTGTATAGGTGCTCTGTCCCTTATATAACCTAGTATAGCTAACCTCTTGTCTAGCTTTTGCTCTTACTATGCGATAATTCTTTACCTAAACTTATCTATAGTTTCCTGTTTTCTGCGTCTTGCAGCTAGATCCTTAAAGTTGTCTTACTTCCTAATCTTAGTATTAACTTTTTAATCTTTAGGCTAAATACTATATTTACCTAAAATTGCTATAGTCCTTATTTATTTCTTAAAATCTTGGCTTCTTAATAACGTTCTTACTTGTTCTCTAAACTTGTAGTTCTTAAACTTGCGTCCTATACTTATTCGTTTATTACTAAACTAAGTTGCTACTCTTTCCCATTGGTTTTTATTTATTATAGGTTCTTAAGCTATCCTTATTATGTCCTATAAGTCTAGAGCTTTCCTTATTTCTTTTTAAAAATCTTAAACCTATGGCCTTTTACCTTTTATAAGTAGTAAGCTAGCACTAGCAGTTATTTGCTTACTTAATTATCTCTAGATATTACTTCTTCTATCTTATAAAGTAATGGATACTATATCTAACGGTGTTATAATACCCGTTACTAATCCGTGTTCTATAGTGGTTTTAGTCTCTACTTTTGTTGCGTTACTAAGGTATAAGTGCTCCTAGTTAGCCTCCTTTTCTTCCTTATTGCTATTAATTAATAAGTACTCTAACTCTATTGTTATTATTACTAATCTTTATCTATATATTGCTTTAATATCTTAATCTAGCTTATAGAGTTAATTTTATTCTTTATCTAACTCTCTAGTTTCTTTAAGCCCTCTTAACTCTAGCTCTTATAGCTAATAGCTTACGCCATACTTAGCGTCTTTATAAATTTAGCATGCGTTGTTATAATAAAACGTAAAGTGCTTAATTAAACACTCCTTAATCCCGCGCAACATCCCTATATTTATATTATTATACTCTAATAACCTAGTGCCCTTTACCGCGTGGTTACTCTAACTACCTCTATAGTCTCTAGCAAAATAACCTTATTTTCCGCAATTTATACAAGCTCTATTTTTAACCCATTTTTCTTACTATAGAGTCCGCCTAAACGTCTTCTGCTACTAAGATCCCTAGTTTAGCCTTTGCTCCTTAGTCCTATAATTACTTAATCCTTAACCTCTAGGTTTTTATAGTTTTTTTATCTATCTCTTAGATTCTTTAGTACCGCTTAAGTCTATTAGCTCTACACCATTTTATAGTTTTTAGCTCTATGTTTGCTAATACATGCTCTACGCCTTATACAACTATAAAACTCTATTTTGCCCTTTCTTAGCTTATTCCCTTTAATAGATCCTATTGTTAATCTTTATTAACTAATCTATTAAGTCTTGTAGATATTCCGCATCTTCCATTAGGATAATTACGTCCTAGACTTTAGTCTTAAGTCCCTATTTATACTGTGCCATAAGCGCCTTATTGTTCTACTTAACCTGCGTTATAAGTGTCTAAAACTATATCGTGTACTTAATTACTAAAAAACGTTATACTAAGTTTTAAAGCTTCCGTTCTGCTATTATTGATACTTCTAGGTCTCTAAATATCTATATTAGTCTTTCTACAAACCCGTTCTAACTAGTAAACATAAATTGTACATCTTAGTTAGTAGTTGTTATACCACTAACTTATATTTCTATAAAATAAGGTTTAAACTATTCCAGTACTCTTCCTATTAAGAATAACCCTGCGTATACCACTTAATCTATAGGTGTTACCAACTTTACTCCTTCCTGCATAACCTTAAAGTGCATTTACGTAAGGAATCCCTTAAGTTTTAACCTTTCTCCTAAAAATTGTTTAATTAACGGTAACTTAACCTTTACTACTCTAATTCCATTAATATGTTCCTTAAGTATTCTATTATTATCTTATAAGCGATTAACTATTTCCTATAACTAACCTCTTATAACTACTTATAAGTCTATATCTATTATACTAGTGTCTTCTAATCCTAAGGTAGTTATTACCGTTAATGGTATTGTAACTAGTGCTTTGGGTAGCATATTATTTAACTTTATTTAATACCGTAACCTTAATAGTGAATATATAACAGAACCTTATAGCAAGAACTATAGTGGGTCCTATTATTAGGCTAGGTATATAGATATAAATAGGTTAATAATATAATAACAACTAGTAGAGTAGTTGCCTAACAGATTAACTCTAATTGTATTCTAAGATTTATTATAAAGAGAGAACTATCTAGGTAGGGACTGTGGTCCTTTAAATACATAACTATACTCCTAAGAAATCCCTTCGCTCCGTAAGGTATGTGTGCTCTGTACGCTCTGTACAGATCACATAGATTACACAGATCACATAGATCACATTACGTGACCTCGGCTACTATTCCTCGTTATATAGTTCTACTGGATCTATCCTAGACCGTGCCTGTACTAACCAACTAGCTTCCGCCGACTCTTCTCCAAGTAGTCGTAACATCGTACTTAAGCTGTCCGTAACATCTAGCCCATTATATAAAATATATTAAGCAGGTTTAGAAGAAGAAGTGGTATAAGTCTATACTTAATAGCATTAAAGAGCTTTAGGAAAGATATTAGAATAGAAGTTCTATACCTAGAAGTATGTCATTATATAAAAAGCTAGCTCTAGCTTAAGACCTTAATAAGTTTAATAAGATTACTAAGGATCTTAATAGTATAATATTTTAACTAAAAAGTTAGGATAAGTATAAGGACTTTATCTTTAAGATGCCGTATAAGATTTTAATAACTATGCTTTAATAGTGGTCTTAAAAACAGCAATAAAAGCGCTAGCCACGGCTCTTGCTTATAGCAATTAAAATTCTCTTAATTCTAGTAATAAGTAATAAGCTAGAAAGAGTCTTTTTAGAAGGATGTTATATAGTATTATAGGAGAGAATATAGATAGATTCTAAAACTCTTAAAAAAATAGAGTGTTTAAAGAATTAGCATTAGAGAAGAACTATAAGAGGGATAGGGGATTTTTCTTTAAGTATTTAGATAGGGACCTATTCCTACTATAATATCCGCAATATTCGCAATATTCGCAATATTTACAATATCCACAATATCTGCAATATCTGCAATATCTGCAATATCTACCAAATTCTGCCAAATTCTACTGAGTCCACCGAATTCTGCTAAATTCCACTTAGTTGGGGTAGAAAAGCTTTGCACGGGGCACTTTATCCTTATCGATTGTAATATCATATGCATTTTCTATTAGATAAAGGATATTTTATGCTCGCTTATTCGCATTATCCAAAACCACCCTGGTCAAGTCAACATGCGCCGTCATCAACCGGCTGACTGCTCTTCTTCCGACGACAGCGATGAGTCCGACATGGAGAGCTGATTCGAGAAGGAGAGCGAGGAGGGCGACCTCGAGACCGACCTGACCGATGTTGATACCGATATCGATATCGAGAGAGATGACGAGGCAGATGGGCCGTGGCTTCTTGACGAGGACAAAGACTACCCGCCAGAATACTACCTCAACCAAGAGGAGTTGTTCGACGGGGACGAGTTTACAGACGGGAACTACAGCGATAGTAGCATGCTCCTCCTCGACTTCATTAAGGAACGCTTACACTAGTAAGAACCATGTTCTCTTAATCCCCGACGTCTCGCGCAATCGGATCGTTAATCTAACTCTCTTACAGCCACTGCAAATACACAAGGAAGGATCCTAACACGACGCTCCAAGCCATCTCTCTCCCCATTCTCAAAGCCTTCTTCGACTAGCTCCTGAATCAGCGTCGGGGGAAACGAGGGAGAAAGCTCCCCGGTGTAACGTCAGCCAGCACACTCGGTACATATTGGAAGGTGTTTCGGCTTGTGTACGAGAGGGCGATTGGGGAGAAGATCGGCAGCAAGTCCGCCAAGTCCGCTGGCAAGTTCAACCGTAAAATGCATCGGGTAAGTTGCACTTCTTATACATGCCTCTTAAACCTATCCTAAAACATAGAGTGAACTAAGGGCCAATAAACGTTTGCTTTCTTCTTCTGGGTAAGGGAGTTACTACTGGCCTCCTCTTTTGTTGATTCCGTTTCTGCCTCGTCTATTTCTCATGGACTTTCTCAATTGCGCTCCTCTTATTCGGTGAGTGACCTTCGAGGGACCGAGCCATATTGGATATCGAGCCCACAAGACAATATAATTAGAGAGCTTATGAAGTCGACCTGAACTCAAAGTACATTAATTAACTAAGAGCAACGTAGATCAACAGTCCTTAAAAGCGGAAGTTAGGTGGATTCTGCGGGTAATTGCTACGCAGGAGTTCCCGCCATTTTCCACCCCCATGGAAATGGCGCTTCCTCAGCCACGCAGCCTTCGTGCTGCGCAAGAAATTCTCGCCTCTTTCCACTTCAACCACCATGGAAATGACGCAGCACCCGCAAATGGCGCCGAACGGAACAACTCTTACAAATACAAGTGGGGAATTCCAAGAACACTACCAAATTTACACTTACCAATTTCAGGAAACTGTTCTAACGTGAAGAGGGATGCAAGCTGATCAAATAGGATAATGTCCTTGATCGGATGGAACTTGTCCATGAGACGAGGAGCGCTCGCAGTAGCATTGAATAACCTCAGGCGACTGCAAGACAGCCCAAGCATGGACTGTCTGCTCATTTACGCTTCTTGTGGAACCCCACGAACCAACTCTCCCGAGCACCATGCCAGGCAAGATTGAGATTGAGATCTCGATTCCCTTCTTGTCTTCTGTGATGGGCATGCTCTGCCTCAGCCATATTCCTTCTCTCAACACGTTTCAACTGGGCTTGGGTCTCAGCAACTTGTGCTTGCAACAATCTTTCTTCCTCTTCGTCCTCCTCTTGTTCCCGTCGTCTCTTCTCCTCTCTTCTTCGCAGCTCGGCAGTCAACACACGGCCCGCTGTTGTGTTCTCAAGTTCAACTCCGCGTTGTAATTCAAGTATAATTCCCAACGCAGGAGCCTGATGCCTCTTGCAAAGCACATCCACTATGTCAATGCCTGAGCCCCGTTCTTCATTGTATCGCATTATGGTCGCTCCTTTATCAATCAGATTGCCCCAGAATTCGGCGGACACAAGCTCAGCCTCTCGAGATTCGTACTCTATCAGTGGTCGACTTGCAGGAATAGTATCCCACATGCTAGTCACAAGCAGAACGTTTTGAAAGTAATGCTCTCCGCAAAGGGCTTGCAGCATGTCCAGATTCATTCGAGAAGCACCCGTCAATTTCTTGTCGGTAATGCGGTGCATGTAGATGATGCCAACAAGAGGAGGGTAGCGTCGATCTTGTAGACAGGAGACGATGGATGCGAGTATTTCCATGTCAGGTCGGGTGGTGTCGTCGAATCCTGGAGAGTCAATGAGGGTGATGGTTTCGTTGCCGTGGGTGAGTTGCCAGCCCTGGCATACGGCTGTGCCTATAGACATTATAAGCATGAGCAACAGCTCATCATCGTATCATATATCTTACATGATTTGAGACCATGGCCTATCTTTACTGGCGATCCCGTGACCTGCTTAATGAGAGATGACTTCCCAGCTCCTGTTTCACCCAAGACCAGAATTGAGATCTCCCTTCGAGTTTGAATGCCTTCGATTTGCTTCAATGCCACATTGCTTGTTGGATGTTTGTCTGCTTCCAATTGAACTGCTGCATATGATCCTGAAGTATCAGCCGTGGCGAGTTGCGTCGACTGCCTTGCTTCGAAGTCATCTCTTGACGGTTGTGCGGCGTCCGAGTGAGAAGACATCCCTGCCTCATCACGATAGTAAGGCTGCACGTCCACGATCCTGAATCCTGAGCGATCCGTTGTTATCGTAGAGTTATAGTACTTCGTAGTAGTATTTTTGTTGGCCATGTTCTCAGACTTTGAAAGCCAAGCAGATGGAGTTGCTACCAGCGTCAAAGGGGGGCCGAGGTAGCTTTCTTTTCTTAACCTTCCTGCAACCGTTATCTCAATGCTCAAGAAAGGTGAAATGATAAATTGGTCGAGCCTTGGACTCTGGATCAAAGAAGCCCGTTGCCCCCGAATGCAGCCTACTCGGTGACGGTTGAGAGGGTGTCGATCGCAAACGAGTGGCTGTAGCTCAGCCCATCGACGCCCAAAGATACAGTGCTTGATGTTCCGGGACCGAGCGGATGATTCTCTGGTGATACGCATCCAACTCCTTCGGGTAGAGTGATGTGGTGGAGCTTGAGCTTTCTTTGGACAGCAAGTACCCCCAAATGAGTCCTCGAAATCCTTTGGGTCCACTTGCTTGCTTGCTTGATGCTGTTGCCTATGCTCTATGGTGCGTGATCATGGGGCTCTGCACCTACAGCCTCAACGTGGTTGTCAGCTATTGGTACTGGGCATGTTACACAATGAGGTGCTACGCCCAGAGTTGGGAATAAGCAAGCAAGCAGGCCTGTAGCTCGTGCGCAATGCCGTGCAAGTGCTGTCCCTTCGTGTGGCATTTAACACTTTTCGTATTGGGCGCTTTGGGCGCTTCTGCTTGGGCTAGCGTTATTTTATTAGCAAACCCCACCAGAACGCCTCAATATTGCAATGCCGACGAAATACTAGAGGCTGTACAACTACTGCCGCCAAGCTATCGTGTGTATTCTGCGTTGCTTGAAAGGATTATAAATAAGACTCCCATGCTTAAGGTGCTTTTGGAGGCCTTAGAGCTTTTGAAGCTTTTGGGGCCTTTGGAGGCTTCGGAGCTGAAGACGCACGACGTTTTCTAGGCGGCACAAGGACGATATCTTGCTGAGGATTTGATGATTAAATAGGCAGCAATAATATTGAAGCTGTTTAATCAACTATACTATTATACGGCCTCCTGGCGCGTCCGGTGGTTAGCGTGTTTTATTGACTTTCCCTTAAACAGCAAAAATACCAAAACTTCCCCTATAAAAAGGCCGTGCAGACGTGGCTGCGCTAACCACCGGAATTGAAGAACGCTGTATATCCTATACAGGCTTCCTAGCCACGTCGCTGCTGCTCACCGCAATAATCGAGCATCAGAGGCGCCTATACCCCTACCGCCGAGCAATCGCACTGACCAAGGCTTCAACACCAATCTATATACGGTATAGAGCCTCTAGATTGGCTTAAGAGGCGTGCATATACGAAAAGTGCAAGAAATCTTGCCACACAAAGGGATTTGAAAGGGGCCTTCGTGCATATGGATTTGAGGCCTGACGCGGGACTAGTCTTGATTATCTAGATGTTGAATTCTAAGTGGCAGTGGGGTTGTATATCATAGAAGTCTAGGCCGGCTCGTGCACGGTACCACCTCGTGCACGGTTTTCCTCACCAAAACCTACCTAAATACACCTTTTTCCACTACCTATAACCTAATAACCTTTTAATATAACTTTATCAAATACTATAACTACAATTTTTTATATTAAAATAAGGTTAAAAAAGTACCTTTTTAATATAAACTTGAATTATTAATGATAAAATTAATAGACGTATTATATAGCTATATAATATATTTTTTAATTATATAAAAATTATATAAGTAAGTTTTTTGATATTTATTGACTTTATTAATTATATATTTAAATGGATTGTATTAATATTTATTAAATTTTAAATTAAGACTAAAGCTATAATATTATAATATTACATTTTAATATACTTTACTATAGCTATAATAAGCTATAAAAAAATACAATTTAGTTTATAATATATATTACTATCATAGTCAAGAAAACTTTATTTATAAGTTATATACTACTATAATATTAAAAAATTATGTTTTTATATTTAGTTTTATATTTAATTATTTAACTATATAAATTTTGTTACAAATTTGAAAAGTTTAATAGCTTTCTAAATATGTAGTATTTTTAAAAAATTATTTTATATTGTTATTTTATACTGCTATAAGCATAATACGTGTAAATTATATGCTATTATATAAAGAGGTTAAAAAATTATTATATTTTTAGCGGGTAAAAAAGCGTGCATAAGGTGGGACCGTGCATGAGGTGGCCTAAACGCTTACCAGAGCCTTACGCCCTGCTTTGGTGTCGTTCAAATGCTTTGATTACAGCAGCGTTGAGATTGCATGGATGAGCCCGATAAGCATTCTCGGAGCCTCTGCTCCAGCTTACAAGCCTGACAAGTCGTGAGCGGGACATCGGAAAGTTACAGGGATGCTACAGCTTAAATTCGTCTTGTCTCCGACGAACTTCCTAGGCACAGCGATCATTCCTATTATCCCAGGAAGTGCTCTACATTCTCCTCCTTTCCATCCCAATAACCCCGTTGCCGTCATTGAAATGGGCTCAAGCTCGAACAATGACCTTTTGATCGCAGTCCTTGGCGTCACGGGAGCTGGAAAGACGACATTTATTTCAAAGGCAACGGGACGCAGTGACATGAAGATCGGGCATGGCCTCACATCCTGTAAGTCAACATTTTCGTCATAGCGAAGCTTGTCGCCTGCTGATTTTCCATTGCAGGTACCCAGGAGATCTCGCTCTCTCGTCTCAAAATCGACGGCAAAAACGTGGCTTTAATCGACACCCCAGGATTCGACGACACATACAAAAGCGATGCCGAGATCTTGGAACTGACCGCAAAGTTCCTCGCAGAGACATACTCCCAGGATATGCTGCTCTCAGGGATTATCCTCTTGCAACCCATCAGCGGAAATAGAGTCCAAGGCAACGAGCGCAAGCGAACTCGCCTCTTTGAGAAAGTCTGCGGCCCTGGCGCCTTCTCCAAGGTCGTCATTGCGACGACCATGTGGGATGATCTCAAGAATCAATCTCAGGGGAACCCGCGGGTCGAAGAGCGGCGCACCTCGAACGACTTTTGGGGAAAGATGGTCGAACATGGAGCGCAGATTACGCGCCATGACAACAATCCTGCCTCGGCACAAAGGATCGTTGGCATGCTGTTGAAAAATGTCAAGCCAGTAGTTCTGCAGATGCAGACAGAACTCGCTCAGAATGATGGGAGGGTGGCGGCTACTTCTGCTGGCCGCCAGCTTGACAGTGATCTGGATGAGACGAGTCGGAAACTGTTGGCCGAGCTCCGGGATCTGGAGCGGGAGTCTGCGAGGAATACTGCTGCGCTTCGAGCTGAGATGCAAGAACTGCGGCAAAAACTGGAGGACGCACAGAACGAGAGAGACAGGTTAAGAGAATCAAAGGTATGTGTATCTCTGTCTCTATTCTATATCTCCCTCTTCATTCATGCACTGAGTCTCCCTCAAGGTGTCACTTAACGGCACACCGAATTGGCTTTCAGCCCTCGCAGGACTGGCATCTGTTGGCATTGCTCTTCCTTTCGCGTGTATCGTCATGTAATGGGAATTGGCGTGCTGAATTCTTCTTAGAGTTCCTCGCGTCGATCAAGTTGTGTAATATTGTGAGGTGTTGTGCATACTAAGATGTCCCAGATTCGTTGGTGCCCAATACTCTGAAACCGTAAAGGGGCTTTTAGGAATGAACAAACGTCGTGTACGTGACCAGGGGATAGAAATCAGGGTTGGCAGGTCAGGAGAATTCGGAATATGTATCCCTTCCCGTTGAGAAATGATAGAATACAGTATAAACATAACGAAAGAAGCAAAATTCGAATGTCGCAAATGTTTAGAGAGCAGAATAACTTGCCCAAGTAGGAACAGCGCCGAATGTATATGTGAAAGAACATACCACTAAAACCAGGGTGGGGTAAAATCCAAACGATCGTTATCGATACGATACGCGAGATCGTATTATATTATATCATACGGAGGTTGCTGTCTAAAGTTCTTGCACCTTCCTAATTAGGAAGTTAAGCGACTGCGTATATACAATCACGGATGCGCAGCTATCAGCCTACCCCACGTAAATTTAGTCACGATCTCGCTACAAGTGTGTAATTTTTAGCACTGCTGCGTAAACTGCAATACCGGCTGCGTAAATTATAGTACTAATAAATTTTAATAAATTTTAAGTTATAATAACTACCTTAATACTATTAATTATATACTAATTTTAATTTAGAATTTATATAATATAATACTTATAGAATTTTATAGAGAAATAGAAAAATATTTATTTAATAATATATTAATAGAATTAGTAAGTTAACTTCCTAATTAGGAAGGTGTAAGAACTTTAGACAGCGACCTCTATATTAATTAATCTTTTTTAATCCGCTACTAAATAAGCGAGTAATCTACTAATGTCCTTAGCTTCCCTACTAATTAGGTATCCCCTTTTTACCCTCTTTATTTATGCTTCTCCTTATATAAAATACTACAAAATAAAATAAAAGTTATAAAAAAGAGAGGAGATTAAATTTAGTAACTTTTATCTATTCCTTATTATCCTCTAGTTTTATAATCCAATTCTTACCCTTTAGTGCTCTTACTGCCGCCGCTATAGGCTAAGAATTTTTATCGTACGATAAATATTAAGCCCTATAATCCCGCTACTTGTAATTTCTATAGCGCCCACTATAAAACCCTAGGAGACTCTAACATTTAGTAAAGGGGTAAGGGCCTACTAGACAATACAGAGTCGCTATATAAGCCTTATATAGCTAGCGTTAATTAGCTTTCTACCTTATATAAGTAATATAAGTTATTTATATTTATATTTAGAGATCTATAGCTCTAAATTAGAATTATATTTATATATAAGGGCCTTTCTATCTATACCTACTTTTCTAATACCCCTTCCGCCTAAGCCTGTATATTAATTACTAGTAAAGCTTTTACTCTCTTCTACTTATTTTAAGAGTAGTTAGTTATATAGGTGTATTATATAAAAAGAAGAGTTTACTTATATTATACTAATATTATTAAAGAATCTATGATATGGTAGGACGGGAAGTATACTAGATAATTATATTTCCCAATTCTTAATAAAGGATAATATTAATAGAATTTAAACTTATAATCTATTAAGTTTAAAGTTAGTATACATTTATATACGCCACCTACGCGCCTTTAGTGGTAATCTTTTGTCTAAATTATCTTATTTTATATCTCTATATACCTTCCTTTCCCTTATATAACTACTATCCTTCTTTTATTCCTTCTTTAGCTATTCTCTTCTAAAATTTTACTTCTATATTAACTCTTTATATACTCTATTCTTTTAATATTTAATATTTTAAGTTTTATTCTTTCCTATAATATTATATAATTATAATAGGACTAGCCCAGTTATAGTAGGAATGTCTTAGTGAAACACTTAACAGATAACTGTCTAAAACTGTTTATAACTATTTATAACTGTTTATAACTATTTATAACTGTTTATAACTATTTATAACTGTTTATAACTATTTATAACTGTTTATAACTATTTATAACTGTTTATAACTATTTATAACTGTTTATAACTATTTATAACTGTT
>Ga0307507_10005757_pt1 | contig 19942 bp, 6 predicted proteins | sample 7_EM_MG_FD_207223 | JGI IMG/M metagenome (GOLD analysis project Ga0307507, IMG submission 207223) | Populus trichocarpa ectomycorrhiza microbial communities from riparian zone in the Pacific Northwest, United States - 7_EM | ecosystem: Host-associated > Plants > Roots > Unclassified | place...
GCCTTGGCGACCCCTTTGTATCTTGCCAGTCTCTGACAGACTTCTTCTTCTCCTTAGCTTAGTATTCTTGTATGGTAGCAATCTACAAGCTTCGGTTCAGAAGCATTTGTACGAGCCCGTCACACTTAGGAGTGTACAGCCTTTTCGTAAGTGCACGGTATCTACGCTGGATGGTGCACTTGACTAAATATTAGCGAAATTGCGTGTGTACCGCGCTGTGCACCGGAGGGGGAGACGCCGGAGCTCGTACAGGCTGTATGGTAAAGTTGCCAATTTTTAGTGTTCTTTTAGCGTGCAATTCTGGCGTTCTTTGAGCGGTGAGAGGAACATTAAATTTTTGAGGCTGTGCAGACAAAATTACTCCTCCAGATTGCAATCGAACACGGCTGGGCCAGCTGAACGCGTAGTGCCGTACTTTTCGGCCCGTTTGACCACATCAAGGCACAGCTTATATCACGTGCCCAGCTGATGCACTGCTTATTCACGCGTCGCAACGCCACCTGCGCAAATATTTGCGCGCTGCAGTATTTCGCCTGATCGGCTAGTTCTCTCTAGAGGCCGCGCAATTCGAGTGACTAGTTTAGTCTAACTTTATCTCAGTTGACTTAGACCCTTGGAGAGAAAATCCACCTCACCTCCTGCAAACTCCTGAGCCAATCAGCGGCTGGCACCGCCATACCTCTGTAACCCCTGTGATTCCTGTAAACTCCTAAGCCAATTAGCGACCGGCGCCGCAGCCTAATATACGCCATGAGTGTTAGCGCTTGCGCTAGCTTTAGCAGCCAATTACAGAGCGCCAAGGTGGATTCCTCTCTGAGGGTCTAAGGGATTATGGGCGCCTTTTATAAGGGCTGTACAGCCTTACTAGTAGATGACAGTTTGATCGCCTTTAATGTTGTATATTGCCCCCTAATATAGCGCTACTTAGCTCGCCAATACCTCCATTTAAAAGCTCATCTCTTACTCTATATATTGCATCTGTAATAGAGCCCGACCATGCCCCTAATAGGCGTCCATCTGAGCAGGACACTTAAAGTCCTCTATCTAGCCACTTTAGCCAGTCTAGTCTTTCTAGCCTGCTAGAATACTTTATTAATATGTTTAAGGATTCCTCTAATAGCAACGACTAGATAGATAACAATAGCTAACCTAATACTAGCGAGCCCAAACCTCCCTTATTAAACCAAAGCATAAGACAGCGGAGGCGCGCGAAGAAGTTATAAGCTATGGTTAATACCCTAAAATAAGAGGGTTAGACCTTTATATTATTCCTATCTGCCTAGGTTAGAGCAGACGATACAGATAATAGGGGGGTTATAATTAGGCACCGTTAGTATGGTTGCGTTAAAAGACAATAGCAAGTATTATTAGATACAGTTGCGAAAAATCCACAACTTAGCTATATTTAAGGGGCAGTTATACTAGTAGGGTCTTTTACTATAGAGCTAGACCGTCTTATCCAGGAGCCATACTTTAATACGTTTAATAGGACGTTAAATATAGAGGATCTAGACTTTAAAGTCGCCTTCCACACTATACGAGATATTGCCCTAATATGGCATATAACTTTGCTACAGCTTCTTAGTAACTAGCGCGCCCACAAAGCAAGTTATTAGGCGGAAGGTTAGAAGATAGAAAGTTAGAAGGCGGGAAGTTAGAAAGTAGGAGGCCAGAAAGCGGGAGGTCAGAAGGCGGAGAGTTAGGACGCTTTGGTTAGGCGGGCGTATATTATTACTAATATAATCTGTTCTTCTAGAGCTAAGAAGCGGTCGAATTTCTTTACTTCGCTTGTGGATATCTATCTTATAGGCTCTAGGGTAAAAAGGAGGGTGTTTAAAACGCTATCCAGCTTTAGGCTATGTTATAGCTACTATTTAGCAAATTGCATTATAAATAGTATTACTAAGGAGGCAGAGGTATGTTAATTATCTTATATCTATCTTCTGCGAACTTCTGTAAACTTCTAGGCCAATTAGAAGAGCTCCTATAAACTTCTACAAACTCCTAGGTCAATTAGAAGGGCTCCTGCGGACTCCTTTAGGGGCTAACATTTATAGAGGCATCTTAAGACCCTGGCGCACAACCCACAAACAGTGGTTATATACGATAATGTAAACTTTAAGGACATAAAACGCAATAAATTGCTTAGTTATACGTCTGTTATGCGTTCGCTAATAACCGCTGCTATTATATTCTATCCAGAATTACCTTTGTCTGGGCTACGCCAATTAATACACAATCTAATAAAACCGCTGTAACTTAATAATATCTTCCGATTACCTAGCTTTATTAGAGACAAGTTAATAGTAAAGATTAGCTATTACCTTATCGCTAACGCAATAAAGGGGGTTTATCTATATGGGGTAGAGCGCGTCTTTGCTAAAAGTAATCTTTTCCCTTAAATGCCAAGTATACACTATATTAACACCAGGAAGACCAAGTTTTGGCAGTTTGGTGCTATAATAGAAGACAAGGGTACTATTTAGGGTATATATGGCGTCTATAAGAATATCTTCCTTAACTAGCTTAGACTTCAGGCTCTGGATGACCCCCATAGCTCTATATATAACGACTTTACCAATCGGCTCTGGCTTGCCTATAGTAACCAGCTTACTGCGCATTATATTAGGTCAGTAAAATAGGAATAGGCCTATACGGGTCGTCCTTTTAACCGTCAGGACTGGCTTCTTGGTATACCTTTGTGGTTCCATATTAAGATAAACCTATATAACACTATTATGCGCACGCATTTGGCGCCTAAGGACTATTAAAAGGAGGCGCACTATTGTCTAAGATCCGATGTTACTCTATAGAATTATGCACCATTTACACGGGAGAACGCTAAGTACCATTAAGTAGTACTAATCGTTAAGCAGGGCTTTATGGCGCGCGTAACAGCCCTCTTTTATATAGCTATGCAGCGCCGAGGTCTTCTTACTATAATACCTAAACTATCCAACCTATTTAATCCGTCATTGTCGGAACGCATAGAGAATGTCACTTAGGCGATTAGTTGCCTTACACCAGAGCGGTTCCTAGAAATAGTTAAGGATATTTAGTTTATTGCTTTTACTATTAAAGCATAGAGCGGCGTGGACTCGAGTGGGCGCGTATACGGCGATATTAAGTTTTAGATAATATATTGCCTGCTTTAAGAAGCCGAGCTACTTCTTACTGTTCGGCATACCGTTAAACATGCCGATATAGGTATGCTATAACGGCTTATTAACCCCCTTATTGTCTACTTCTTTGGCGCGTCACAGGATAATTATAGCCGCAAGATACTGTTCTATTGGTAGAATCTTACTTTGGTAAATTCGCCTAAACTCCAGTATATAATACTAGCTTTGGGGGTTGTAAACTAGCTTAGGTCTCCTAATACGCATAAGGCTATTAATCTTGGACTAGAGCACCTAAACGGCAGCTATAAAATTAAGATAAAGTGTTATAAGAACTCCACCTATAATACTAATATTATATTTAACCAAGTATGTCTATTAAACGCGACGGTTAGGACGGTGCGTAGCAAAATAGAGTATACATTTAGCAAGGAGATATTGGGTGCTTATACGCGGGCTTTTATAGAACTTAACATGTTCCTACTTGCTTATATAATCTATTTAAGTAATCTAGCTATACCGCGAGGCCCTAGGTAGCTGGTAGGCTTACAGCTATTTAACTCTTATAATATTCTCCATACCAGTGTAGACGTTTTAGTAGAGAGGATTAAGCAGTTTAACTAGCTCTATATATAGGACCTATATTTAGCCACTACTTCCTATCCTCTTTTAGATACTAATGACCTAACTAGCTTTATAGATATATAAGAGTTTACCAATATTATTGGCAATAGGTTAGATAAGGTAGATCTTACCTCTAACTAAAATATAGGCTAGGAGCTAGATGTCTCTTAAGCTTCTTACCTAGATATTACCTAAACTGCTATAAACTCCTAGGCCAATTAGAGCGCGCGCTAAGCCCCTTACTACTATTATTCCCTAAGGTCTCCTAGCAAACTGCTGCAAACTCCTAGGCTAATTAGAACGCGCGCTAAGTTCCCTACTATTATTATTATTCCCCAAGGTCTCCTAGCAAACTACTATAAACTCCTAGGCTAATTAGAACGCGCGCTAAGTTCCCTACTATTATTATCGTTCCTAAAGGTCTCCTAGTAAACTGCTGCAAACTCCTGGACCAATTAAAACGCGTGCTAGGCTATAAGCTTATACACTTTAAGGGAGTGGGAATAGTTATAGCACGTTTAAGCGGCAGAACAAAAACAACCTCTATTCTAATACTACTACTTTAGAGCAGAGGCCCGCTATGCTTACTCTCTCTGTCCACTTACACCAGAGCAGAGGCCTGCTATGCTTGCTCTCTCTATCCATCTATACTAGAGCAGAGGCCCGCTATACTTGCTCTCTTCGCCTATCCATACTAGAGCAGAGGCCCGCTATACTTACTCTCTCCATCCATTTATACCAGAGCAGAGGCCCGCTATACTTGCTCTCTTTGTCTATCTATACTAGATACCCCTTTAACCTAAACCCAGACAGGAAGTAGAATAAGGGCTTTTATAACGCCTTGCAGTTGCCTATAAAGGATAACTTACGGTTAGGCCCGCCCAGGATACCAGCTTCTTTACCTATACAGGATCCAAACTAACCGGAATAAGGTTAAAGCTTACCTATAAAGAGATACCAGTCTCCGCTATAGCCGTTAATCCCACACTATGCCTTTTTACGCTATTATACCCAAACCCCCAGCTCCCGGAGGAGGCGGCAGCGGCCCCTTTAGAAGAAGAGACTAAGGGGGAGGAGGTAGCAACCATAAGCCTCTCCAGGACTTGCGCCGCTTTGATAGACTGTACCCGCTAAAGCGGGCCGCCACACAATAGCGAGCATAGGCGTCACTGGGCCTGCTTACCTACTAGGAACCCTTTTTAGAGTAGGCCTAGCACTTCTTATCCCTTACTTAGCAAGCCAAGCACTAATCCTCTCCTGTAAGCTGCTTACCTAGCTCCGTCTCCATAATCCTCCTAATATAAGAGGTGTTCTTGGCGCCTACCAACACTAGGAGGTCCAACCACCATTTACCCACAACCGCAGGTATATAGTCGATAGTGGCCTTCCCGTAGAGGGCCCAGTTTTACGGGAGCCGCTATTAGTCCGCTTACTAGGTAGCCGCGAAGCCAGCCTAAACAAAGGGCAGCAGCGGGGCCGCAAGCGGCAGTGGTGGTAGTAGTAGTAGTAGTAAAGGAGGAGGTAGAGGTAATAGTAATAGTGATCTATATACCATGTTAGCTAACATTTAAGACATAAGGCATTGCAAAACGTATAGTAGATTAGGCCACTAGCTAACACTATTATTATTATTATCATCGTCATCGCTGCCAAGAGGCAGCACGGGAGAGGGATAGGGAACAGGGACGGGGATAGGGATAGGGGGAGCGCGAGCGTGGCAAGGGCAAGGAGGGCTATAAAATTAGTTAGCAAATAGCCTCTCTAAGTAGGGAAGTAGTTAGAAGCTTAGGTTTAATTTACTAAAGCTTTAATTAACTACTTAGCAAGGAAAATACCTATAAAGGACACCAAATATAACCCAAACATAGGGCTCTAGGATGGAGTGTAGAGGCGATGGCAAGAATGGCTTTCTTACTAATTAGAAAGTTTACTAGGTGCAAAAGCACCCAGGCCGCAGAGAGAGTTATTATTAGTATTAGTGTTATAAAGAGAAATAGGGGGTATAGATAACTATAAGTACTAGCTTATCTACTTTACCTTTATAAATATTTACCGCAATCTAACACTTATTTACCTTATATTATTAATTAAGTCACTAGTGTAAAACTTCTAAAGACTCCTATAAACTCCTAGACTAATTAGAAGACTCCTATAAATTCCTAGGCCAATTAGAACACGTTATAATATTTTAAGTAAAGGTTATAGGTTAACAGGTAAGATTCTATATAAAATCACAAACTCCTGCTAACTCCTACCAACTTCTACTAACTCCTGCTAACTCCTGCTAACTTCTACTAACTCCTACTAACTCCTGCCAACTCCTGGACTAATTAGAACACGCTATTATATAAAACCCTAAGCTATCTCTATCTACGATTCTATAAGGAAATTCTCTTTACCTCTTAGTGTTGCTTTTCTAACACGCCTAGATCTAGTTTTTAGAGTAAATATAAGTACTATATCTGCATTTATATCCCTCTCCTACATAACTGTCTAATGTTTAGCAGGTAAGTCCCTTTAGTTACTGGCTTATCTTTTCTAGCTAGGCGTTAAGACCACCTGCGACTAGGATACAGCTAGAACGGCGGGCTAAAAATTAAGAATAGCAACAACTTAAGAATTAAGACTGGCTGTATCCTAGGAGTTAAGAACTACAGTATCCTAAGCATTAGGAGCAGCGACATCCTAAGAGCCTATAGCGGACATACTATACATTATAGGCGTAGAGATCAGTCTCTAAATATCCTTAAGTACCTACGCCGCGCGTTTAATACCCTCCGGTATAGCCAGAAGTAGAGTACTAGGTAAAGAGCCTAGCGCGCTAATCCTACTAGTAACCTAACTTTTAAGTGGCAAAGCTAGTAAGTCTACTACACTCTATACTGCCTCCCGTATAGCAACCTAAACAGCAAGGCTATTGTCCCGTCGCTGAACATACGCAGTATACTCCGCTAGTGTAGACGGCTGCTCTAGCAACTCGCGCACCACTAAGGCCCCACCCTAAGCATCTTTTACCTGTCTCTGCGCTAGATTATTCTTATAGGTACTCCTAACTGCCTTAACTATACTCTTTAGTTGCTTAATTAATTGATCGCTATAGGTATCGCAATATCGCCATAAGATAAGTAGAGGAGCTATACTTTCTAGGGAATCTATTGTAAGTATCTCCTAGAAGGTATTAGGCGTTTTCCTATTATATAGATATACAAGCTGCCAGCGATACTTCTCTTCTATAAATATAGACGATGGTATAAGGAAGCGTTAATATTTACTAGCGTATATTAACTCTGCCTGCTTAACAGCCCAATTATTAATAAATCCCAATGCAATATTAGGCTGGGTGCCAGCCCTTAGCCAATAAAGTAGTGCTAGTGCTTTAGGGGCCGACGTAAACTTAGGAAATAGTAAAGGGTTACATTAATTACAGCACTAATTAGCTAGCGCATAAATAACATAGTCTAAGACTACTAGTAGTAACCTATCCTCTCCTAGGAAGGTAAGGAAGGCCTTTTAATAATATTTACCGTTTACTATATCCTTCCATTCGGCCAATAGCTTTTTGCGACTAGCTATCTTAGCCCTTATCCAGAACAGAAGGTTACTATTAGCCGCAGGTATAGAATCGTAACTTACGGCCAATTTCTCCAAAGTAATACTCTCTGCATCGCTAATATCGCTAGGTATAGTACTCTGGATAAGTTTACTCCGTCTATATCTAGTAGGTAAGCTATTACGTCCTCTCTAAGGCGCCTGGGTTAGCGGCTCTATATATAGTAGTAGTAGTAGTTTCCGTCCTAGCTTATCTACCCCCTCTATATTAAATGCCCAGTACAGTAGGAAGATATAACCTATACTAGTACAATTCTTCCCTTATCCACCTTAACCAATTTGCTGCCACGCATCGCCTAGGCTATTTATAATTGGAAACCTCCAAATAATTACACACTTAATATTTATAACATTTACGCCTATACCAAGTGAGGTTATAGCTATTATAATTCAGATAATAGAGAAGGGCTTCTTAAACTCTATATACCGCTAGTTGCGATTATACTCTTATATAGTAGCAGTAAACTTCTGGATTACGCTACTAATATAAAAGGCCTTATTATCGTTATTGGTTCCTTTTATATACGCCTTAGACTTTTAGAGTAGCATATTCTAAAGGTACTCTACTACCTACTAAACAGATATCCAACTATTAATAAAGACTATCGTCTTTGGTATCTATTTAGGTGTAGGTACTCCATTACCATTTATATAGTTATCTAATAGAAAGTATAGGTTTTCCCATAAGTCTACCTTTCCTTTAGGAGTTGGTTGTATATATATAGACACATCCGGACGATTAATAGATATTCTTATAACCTTAGTTTAGTATAGACAATGGCCAACTGCTTAGAACCTAGCACGTAATAGAACCAGTTTCTCTGCCTTCTTATTAAGAGTCATAGAATAGGCAAACCAGACTATACTTAGGCGGAGGATTATCTACAGCTTACCTAGTATTAAGTAGGCCGGTTAAAAGCCTTCCTATTCCTTTACAAGATAATATTTATTAATTACAACTAGCCTAATCCAAGACTACAACTCTAGCTCCTTTAAGGCATTCTAAAATAACTTTATTAACGCCTGCTTAGGTCTAAGAAGTATATACATATACGCCCCCTCCCAGATCTTTATAATTAGAGACTTCTCCTAACTTCTTATCTTAGCGTTAACAAGAACCAGACAAGAGCTATTTATCTTCTTAATATTATCCAGCTGCTCATCACCTAGTTTATTTAATAGGATTATCTAGATAGTAATCTTCCCCATAAGGACAGAATATATATAAAAAATCAGGCTTTTACCAAAGCCTATACAGGCAATAAGAAGAGTATCACCTTTCCTAAATATAAGCCGACGTAGAGTGCGCACCTGCTTATCACATAGCTTAAAGTTATTAAGCTATAGGCAGGTCTAAAGCATAATTCGCTAAAGGCAGAGGTTAATAACCTTATACTAGAACGGTATATTCTCTATACACCCTACCTACTAGATAACCAACGGTAATTCTTCTACGCTTAGTCTCTAAATTAGCTGGAGAGTCTCTGGGATAGAACTATAATTGGCTAATATCTATACTATAGGCGGCTCCACTGCCCTACCCTAAGCTCTATGCCATTAACTCTAGCGATCTATATTCCTACTACCTATCTTCTTCTTCCTTCTAAATCTCGCCATCTAATTGGCCTAGGAGTTTATAGAAGTTTATAGAAGCTCATCTAATTAGCCTAGGAGTTTATAGGAGTTTGCAGGAGTCTCTAAGAGAGCATACCCAGCCAATAACGCGCTATAAATATTGTATAGGTGTAGTGTAATTAGGTAAGCTGTTTTTAATAGGGTACAAAAGGCGCCTTATAAAGTTTAATAGTAAATAGAGTTGTGGTAGTAGAGTATAGTTACTGTGTTAATAAGGCTAGTTGGGTAGGACTAGGTTTAAAAACGCATCTTTAAACTTTAAGGCTATACTTCAACCCCTAATACGTTGGTTAGCTAGTTAAATTCACTAGAATATACTAATAGAGAATATTACAATTTAATTACATTACAAACTATAACCGTAGCTGCTAGATTAACCCTATTATAGTTACTTAAAGTTAACACGCGTTAAGGATCGGGTCCAGTTTACAACAAACGCGCGCCCATAATCTCTCAGACGCTTCGTAGAGGAATTTAGGGGTTACAGGGGGGGTAGGGAGTAGCGCGACGTTCTATTGGCTCAGGAGTTCACAGGAGTTAGTGCGCGCCGCTGATTGGCTTAGGAGTTCGCACGAGTTGGCAGAGTGGGGCTGTGGCAAGAGAGTGGGGCCATGCAACGCCGCAAATTTCTTGGAGAAGCGGCTGAGGCACCTGAGATAAGTCTAACTGGCGGTGCGAGACTGCTGATCGCACGTGTTATGCGAACCACTCGCCTGTTATGCGTAGGCAAACGTATAGGTGACTTACGCAGGTGGCAATGCTTCTTAGGCGGCTTCTGTCTCAGAATGACCGTCTTCTCGAACAAGTCGGTCTGCGCTGAGTTCGTGAGTAGCGGCAGTGATATACAAGGGTAACACATACGGGAAGGACCCCCCCTGCTAGTATGTTTTTAAGATACGCGAGCCACCTGCAAAATATACGGGCTGTGTTATTCTGCAAGTGTACTAGCATGGAGGGCATCCGTCCCGTACGTGTTACCCCCTTGCAGAGACAGGGTGGCTTAGTTATGCTGCTCCCTCTTCTCACTTTTTCGTGGCTTATCAACCACGCGCTGTTTTGCTGGAGTCATAGGGCTGTATGCCATGCATAATTTGATGCCTGAGGTTGATTTTTGGGATTTCAGCTCACATGTTGAGAACCCCATGCAACGAGCCACAACTTTTACGATGTCGGGAGCTGCCTAGCAGATTGAGCAATGTTATATAAATTGTGACGCAGCGCCGGTTGGATTTGGATAGCTAGCATAAAAAACCATTCACAAACTCTTAAGTTTTCTTTGGCACAACTACTACTTAACCTCTTCTAACTGATTGCCAACGATACAACTTCTACACCGCGCAACTATTCAGGCCTTCGACAAAGATCGCCGAGCAATATGGACCGGACGATGGTATACAGACGTGTTCGAGTGTCACGGCCACAGAGCCAGGACAGAGAATTAGCAGTTACGCTGAGGAGAAGGATCCGTGATGATGATGAGGATCTACTGGACGGCTTCGGGCAACTGACGTTGAGAGATAACGAGCCAAACACCAGTAGGTTATTCCTGTCGCCTATGGATGTGCAATCGTCGCTGACAGTGCCAGGCCATGACCAGAGAAACTGTCGAGGTATCCGAGGATGCCGTCTCTGTGATAAATCCCACTACCGTACGACGTACGACAATGTCGAATCTCCAGTATACTTCAGAGTTACCGAGAAAGAGTCCAGGGATTCCTGGGCTCACCAAGGCATGACGACGGTGAAACGGGTGATTATTAGACGTAAGACCATTCGTTATTAGGGAATATTTCATTGTACCAGAAGGGAGCAATCATATTTGATTATTGTCTCGTTGGTTTTGGGAACTTGAAGGAGTTAATTGGAGTTTCTGGAAGTCGGGCTCGTCATATTCGCTCTATACCACTCAGTAGATATTAAATACAGTCGTTTCTGGATCTTGATGAAGACATTCTTCGTCGCAAATGTTATGCACGTAGCTTTCATCGATAAGCTGAAATTTCCCGTGGCCACCTGGACGGAGAGTGTACGGCATGACAGCCCCAAAGATAATGCATATAATATCCCGGTATGAGCCGGAGCCAGACTCACATATCCTTTATGTGTTGTACTGATATCCGAGTGTAGTTTAGCAAACTGCCGGCCTGGCGTCGATCACTACTATATTAAGCTTAGTTTAGGGGTGCCTTTGACCTGCTCCAGAGCCTCTCGCAATAAACCAGAGTTTTCATTCTTGATCATCCTGTTCGACACAAACAGTCCAATCAACACATTCAATCAAGAGCGCTGCGCCGTCGCCAAACTGGAAGTAATGACTTCTAAGACTGTGAGCAACCTCTATGAGAAGCAATCTAATAGTTGAACCGCTGGACGATTAGTAGACCCTGGAATTCCCACATTAACAACTCGAACAAACCTCCAACCAACAAAAACACAGGCCACTACATCTAATCCTGTGCTAGCCAAAATTTTCGCGAGGTAAAGAGCATTCGAATTATACCAATAAATGCCGGCTTTGCATTCCCACAGGTTGACCTACAGGTAGCAGCCTAAGCCGTCAGATACCCTTCACTCTTCAGCACGCGTAACCAACCGAGCCGAGATGCAAATTTCTGCCCACCTTTCCAATTTTACAGTCAATGTATCACTTTCATTCCTCACTTGGAAAATTGACCGTCCAGATTCAGCTGCGAGTTCTGCGGGTGGATAGCAATTGGAAGTGGCGGCTTAGTAGACGATAGTAATGTGAAATTTTTTTTACCTTGGAATCCTTACCAGTGTCTTCATTAGGTTTGTGTGCCCTATTATCTTGAATGCCATTGTTACCGGTATCAAAGCGCTGTCGGAGCTAAAAGTGACTCCCTTACGCCACCTAGACCTCTAAGCGCGCTCGACAGAGTATCTCGTGTCGAAAATTTCCCCGTTTAACCTGAAAGCATGGAAGTGAAGCCGCCCACAATGGAAGAGATAGCCCAGATGCTAATGGCTTTAGGCTGTAAGAATGCCGGAGCATACTTCGGCCGCGCAGTGTCGCCGCCAGGCCATTCTGATTTCAGCTATATTAGTTCTGGCGCGAAATCAGTTAGTGGTATTGATTTCCGAGTTGCGTCCCACCTCGACCCTGAATATAGACGCAAGGAACGAGAGTAAGGGCCTATATCTCAGTCATTGTATTAGCAGCACCTTAACACACGCTTAATGTAGAAAGAATCCTCGAGCTACCCACTATCAAGTGATAGATGACCCCAAGATAAAGCGGGCCCCACATTACCATCTCATCACAGAAGCGGAGTGGCCAAGTAACGTTCCGGAAGAAGTACGCGAGATCCGGATTATGACAGTAATTTCGGGACGGGTATAAATGGCACAGTTCATGTTGAACGGACAACCAGGTATGAGAACTCTGTCTATTAAAGAGGGCTCTAGAGCCTCTATATATACACCAGATAGGTGACAAATAGGTTGCAAATAGAATGACGACTACGTCATCATTCGGTAATGGAAACAAGTATTTAGACATTTAATGAGACATTTAATGAGACATTTAATGAGACATACAAGGTAAGGAGCGGGGTATTGAGACATAGGGTTCTAGACTTGAAGCCAGTATTAAGATAGTAGTAAGGAAATACAATCCAGTTCAACACACCCCCCTAGCTATATAGAGCCTTCTAGGCTGCTGCAAAAAGTCACGATGTTAATTTAGTGTTAAGTTTTAAGAAATCCCCTATAGAGTTACCTTGCCTAAATATTATCTAAATTAAATTAAATTAGATCCTTAATGTTAACAAGGTTTAATTATTAAATAAATATCTTATGCTTTTAATAAGGCAGAGCCTTTATCAAGCCATCTACTATTATGTCCGCAGTAGGGACCCATTTAATATTAATCCTTTCTTTATGGACTTCCTGGCGGAGCTAGTGGTGATAGATATTAATATATTAGAGCTTGGTATTAAGCTTAGCGTTGCTTTTAGTAAGGAGTTATATTATCTGTATATTATTGTAGTAGATTACTTACTTTTTATTAGTGTTGAATCCAACTTCTTTAAAGAATCGCTGCCACTAAATTAACTTAGTAGCTGTATATAATAGAGCTAGGAGCTCTGCCTCTATGCTTAATTTTATTACTAATTTTTGCTTAGTTGATTGCCAGTTAATTAGTCCTCTAAATAAGGTAAATAGGTAGCCTTCTATACTCTTTTTATTAACTAGATTGTCTTTAAACAATACATTACTTACCCTTGCAAAGATTTGGTTTATTATATTCTCCTTTAAAAACTTAATTATAAGGGTCTTTAATTAATAGAGATAGGCAATTACCCTTATAGCAGCTCTATTGTGTATTAGTAACAGATTTCGTAAGAATTCCAATAGCTTACTTGCCGTTTTTGCCATATCTAGATGGGTAATATTTACTATATAGAGTATTAATCCGACCTTCCTCTAATATAGATAGGTGTTCTGCTTTAAGGCCTGTTCTAGATTTAGGTTAAGCTTCTTAATTCCTATAGGTGTGTATACCTTATGATAATCTTTAACTTTAAAGCTTGTTGCGATCTTGTTAATATAGGAGTCCTAGCTGAGCCAAATCTTCTTGTTCTTTTGGTTATAAATAATTCGAATCCCTAGGAACTAGGTAAGGTTACCTAGGTTCTTTATTTTATACCTTTTTATAAGGTGCTCCTTGAATGTTTTAAGCTTAAGTAGGTCCTTTTTCCTATAGGCAGCTGTAATGTTATTAATATAGAAGAAGACTATTAGCCAATCGTTATAATATAGGCAAGGCTCCTCCGCCACTGGCTTTAAGCCTTTCTTTTTTAGTGTTATAGTTAAGTCGCTATACTATAGTAGAGGTAATTATCGCAATCTATAGAGCGCTTATTAAAGCAGTAGGCACTTATCCTTGATTAGAAATCTATCTAAACACTTAATATACACAACCTTGTTAATCTTGCTATTTATAAACGCATTAACGGCGTTGCCCTACTAGTAATCTAGGTTAAATATTGCGATAATAGCTATTAAGGCTCTAAACGATTTTGCTGTTAGAGTTGCGGTATATATGTCCTTATAAACTAACTCTTATAAGTTACCTTTTATATAAAGATAAGTCTTGAACCTTGTTAGATATCCGTTATTATTAGTCTTATAGGTAAATACCTAGATAATAGGCACAGTTTTAATATGGATTGTTTTGTTAATAACTTAAAACGTTTTTTAATTTTAAAGGTCCGCGTATTCCTTTTTAGTAGTAGCCACAAACTCTTCCTTATATTAATGTTTTTAAAGCTCCTTCTAATTTCTAGGCAGCGGTGGGAGTTAATTACAGTGTAGCTTTTTATAAAAGGTAAGCCCTACATTAAAGGCTGATCTTTAAGCTTAAAGGCTTTAGTTATTAGTAACATTAGTAAGAAAACCTGTATAGGTTTTTAATTAACCTTTAAGTCTCTTTTCTTTAACTACGTTTTGCTCTCCTATATTACCATTAATCTTCTTCTCTGGCTTAGATTCATTAGTTAGAACCATAATATAGTATGGCTTCTTTGCCGAGGTCTTTAAGGACGGTGGTAGAGGCTCTAGTAAGTTAGGTTCTAGCGTCTTATCTAGGGTAGAAAGCCCTAGAGCTAAGTTATCTTTAGAGCTTAAATCTTATTGCTTACTACTTTTAGTATTAGGCTCCTCTTAATTTCTACTAGAATCTATCTATTATCTTCCTTTAGTATTAACTCAAATCTTATCTAGAGTCTTATTGCTTTTATTAGATAACAATTCTAATTCGTCTTAGAGATTCTCTATTTAATAAATATTAATAATTTCTAATATTTAGTTAGTCTTTACTTAAAGTATATTCGCAAGATCTGGCTATAAGTTATTATAGAGCAACTACTTATTAAACTTTATATCTCTTATTCTAATAACCTTCTTCTAACTTAGAATGTAGATTTGGAAGATATTTATTAAATTATACCCTACTAGATATCCTATATAGGCCCTTAGCGCGAGCTTATTTAGGCGTAAAATATTATATTTAAAAGGATAGGCCCTATAGCTATAGACTTATAAGTGTCCTATATTAGGTTTTAGTGGTGTTATACCTATTACTAACTAGATTTTCTTAAAAGGTGTTTTCTACCTAAGTCTTCTACTAGGCGTCTAATTAAGTAGATAAATAGCTGCTTTATAGGCTTCTAACGTTAGCTCCTCTAGTAGATAGACCTTAATCCTTATATACTAAGCCTTCTATATAATTACCCCCCTAGATTATTCCGCTGGACCGTTCTATAATTAAGTATTAGGTGCTAATCTTTTAAAAGTAATTCCTTATTTAGCTATTTAATCCTTAAGGAAAGACAACTTTTAGAGCTCTTACTGCACCCAGCCTAAAAAAACCAAACCAACCAAAAGAACCCTGAAAAACACCCTAATAATCCCCTAAGATGCATGTATCACAGGGAAGGCACAGGTAGAACGACGGTAGTACACAGTCGCGCGCAACCGCCAGACCCATACCCAATAATAGCCCCCCATAACAACAACAAGGACGGGCGAATACTATACCAGAAAGCGGAAATACCCCAATTAAGAAGGCATTTAACAAAATATAAAGCCTATTAGACGCGTCTAGTATCCAAAACTATGGGGGAGTATCTGTTAGCCATTATAAACTAATATAGCTAGCAGAATGGCTCCAGTCTAGTAAACCTTAGGCGCCCCTCTAGCAAACCCTTAATTAAATCCTCTAACGGCTAAACAAAATTAAAGATAAACAAAACCCCCCCCTACAGGCGAACCGTACCTAGGCCGCCGTAGCTGCGCTTCTATAGTATAGGGAACCTACCCCCCTAAAGATAATAACTGGGTATATAATTACAATATAACCAAATACAGAAAAGGCAGAGGAACTTAAGGAATAATTAGAAACAGAAGTCCTTATAGAGATTTATAAGAAGGTCCACAACACCATCACAGTCTAATACCTTAGGAGTGGAGATATTAGAGTCACCCTAAAGGACCAATAGGTAAAGAAACGGGCCGTAAGGGCAGGGGATAGGCTAGGAGAGCGTATTGGCATAAAAGTGCTTTATAAAGATTACCCAGTTAAAGTCCTGTCGGTTCCTATAAGCCTTAGGGTAGAAAGGGGACGCTAGGCAGACAATATAGCAACTATATAGGAGATAGTAAAATAAACGGAACGCCTTATACCAGGACTCATAATTACCCAGATCTAATGGCTTTAACAGGAAAATATAAACCAAGCATATAATAAGAACAATAAGAGGATATAAGGGGCGCTAGAGACTTGCTAGGGAGATAATAAACGAACGTATAGCTCCCTTATCGTTAGCGTACATACACCAGAAATGTAAAAACTCCTTATCCAAAAAGGAATAATTATAAATGGCCTTATATACAACACAAGGCTCTATAACCACAGACTATACCTGGAATGATATTATCGCTGTGTATAATAGGGACACACCCAATCCATATACGCAGCATAGGTGTGCTGCGGCTACTATATAGGCCCCTATAATACAAGACAATATATAAATTAAGACTAAATAAAATATGCGAACTGTCACCGAAGCACATATAAGGCGTAGAAGAGAGAAGACTGTATTAAATATAGGAGATGGAAGGAAAGGGCTTAATAGCTACGGAAACAACTGCACACTAGGTTATATAAATAGAAACAACAGGTAATAAGCTAGGGGGACGCAGGTGTCTTCCTAGCGTTTCCTACCTTTAATACTAGGGGGCTAAGCTAGCCATCCTAAGCCTTAACGGGCCAAAAGTGATACTGCGTAATATTACCAGACTAAACAGGGATATAAGGGACATATAGGACATAAGGGAGAGGACGCCTAGTAGGAAGACCCCCATAGACGGCTACGGCAAGTTTAAGGCCGGGATAATTAAGAATTAGATTTAACGTGGTAAACATAATACACGCAGCTAGCTTATAAGGGGTATATAGCCAACCGGCAAGAATGGGGGAAGAACCAGAGGCAATAACAAACTTAGATTTAGAAAGGCTAGTAGGAACACAAGATACAGAAATGGAAAGCTCTATACAAAATAAGTAGTGGCCAGGGAGTAAATATAGGAGACAGAAGTTCTAAATATTTTAGAGAAAGTAGAAACGGAAGAAGTGAGGAGTAAAGGAAAGGCAAAGGACCCCCACCAGGGGTCCGCCACTTGACTATTATATAGTATAACTGCGGCAATACGAACCACCATCTAGCAAGGCCCCTACTAGATAGTCTAGACCTAGAGAAACACCATATTCTTACTATATAAGAGCCGTATTATAATACCTATATACAATTAACATACTGCCCCTAAGGATTCCAGCTCCTATATAAACCAAAAGCAGCCACACGTATATGCTTTATAATCAGCAAAAATATTAGCCTTGCCTCATGGTTATGGCAGGCAGTTGACCTAAATATTGCAGTTATAACCATCTAGATATACAGGGGACCAGTACAAATCATTAATATCTATAACCCTAGGGTTAAAGGGGTAGCACAGACAGAGAATATTATATCTATAATAAGCTTGCTAGAAACTAAACACGCAGAGTCCATTTTACTAGGAGACATAAACCTCCACCACCTATAATAGGGGGGCATCCATGTTGCTGCTAATTAATAGGCAGAGTGCCTACTAAGAGCTATAGATAACAGGGGCCTTAAGCTAGCTACCCCCCTAGGTATAATTATATGGCAATAGGGCACCGCCAAAAGTACAATTAACCTTACGATTATGGACGAAAACCTATACTAGAGACTTAAAAGGTGCTCCCCTAAAGAAGAATAGGTACTTACCTTAGACCATATCCCTATCCAGATATAACTAGATCTGGACATCAAGGCGCAACTAAATGGCAAAAGATACGCAATAAGGAAGCTTAACATAGATAGCTTCCTTAATATAATTAAACAACAACTCTAAGACCTAGAAGAAATCCACCTAATACCAAACAAGCGAGGCTTATTAGCTACCCCTAAGAAAATTAATTAAAGACTAGAAAGAATCTAGGCAGCAATTAAAAGTAAGCTAGAAGAGCACTACCTAGTTTTAAAACTGGGCCCCTACGCGCGATATATATGGTCCGTATAGTGCGCGGCCCTTGTAGCCAGCCAACAACAAGCAAGGAGGAAATACACAAGTAGCTATAATTCTGAGGATGAGAGACAATATAAAGATACAATAAACTAGCTAAAGAATACCCTAAGAAAAGAAGTAAGGAATAACTGGAGATAGTTTATAAATAAACATACTACTAACCCGAGTCTCCCCTATAATAAGGGCCTTTAGACTATAGCAAAATAGATAAAGAAAAAGGCAGGACGCCTAGTAGAAGATCTACACCTACTACCCCTATAAAGAGTAGGCGAACTATAGGCCACAAGCAACAATAATAAAAAGGCAAAGATCTTTATAGAAAGATTTTTCCCTTAACCAGCTCCAGCAGACCTTAGTAATACCACTAGTAAAACACCAGTAACTTGCCTAAGGGTCGACAGCAACATAACAACTAAAGAAATGGCTAGAATTATTAGCCGCCTTTTAAATAATATAGCACCAGGACCAGATAGAATCCTAAACAAAGCCCTAAAGACCTATGGACCACTTATAGCACCTTAGCTTACAGACGTAGCCAGAGTATACTTTATAATAGGCTACTACCTGTAACTCGGAAGATCCATAATAATAGTTGTCTTATAAAAAGAAGGTAAAGTAGACTATTTAATCCCAGGAAGCTACCGCCCTATTGCCTTAGAAAACACCCTAAGCAAGATCTTAGAAAAGGTTATAGCGGACTATATAGCAGACACGGCAAAGAAACACGCCCTACTACCACAAAGCTAAATAGGGGCAAGAAAGAATCGCTTAACGCTATTAGCACTTATACTACTCACTACTACCATTAAAACTGTATGGGCTATGCGAAAGGACTTTATAGTATTAATACTTAGCCTAGATATTAGCGGCGCCTACAACAATATACCCTATAAGCGTCTTCTATACATCCTTAGGGCAAAGGGCTTCCTAGAATAGATTATTTAATTTATTTAAGAATTTACAGGCCAGAAAGAAATATTACTAGTCTTTAGCAGATACCAAAGCCCCCCTATTATAGTCGTAACAGGAATACTATAAGGATCACCTCTATCGCCTATACTCTTCCTCTTCTTTATAAGTAACCTACTTAACACCTTCAAGGAAGGGGCGACCCAGGGGATAGGCTTTATTGATAACATAAACCTAATTATATATAGGCCAATAGCCGCAGAGAACTGCAGGACACTAAAGAAAGCCTATAACACCTATATAGAATGGGCAAGACGACATAGAGTCCAATTCTTACTAGAGAAATACCAGCTAATCCATTTTATAAGAAAACGTAACTAATATGCAGATCTTTAGCATATAATCTATATCCAAGGCTTTAGGGGTTAACCGGTTTAAGGCCTAAGGGTATTAGGAGTATAGGTAGACAGCAAGCTCCGGTAGAGCGTATATACAGCATAAGCGGCCCGTAAGGGCCAAGTATAGTATATCGCCATGTCCAGGATCGTCAATTCTATATAGGGTCCATGCTTCCAGAGGTTACGCCTACTATATACAGCAGTTATACAGCTAACCATAACGTATAGATCTAGCATTTGGGCCACTAAAGAAACCAAGAAAGGCCCCCCTAAATTACTCCTTAAACCACTCTAAAAGGTCCAAATAGCCTGCCTTAGGAGTATAACAGGCGGGTATAAGTAAACGGCCACAGTACTACTTAAGAAGAAAGCCAATATTCCCCCCCTATAACTATATATTAAAGCCGATGTAATGTAAAGGGTGTAAAAGGAACGCAACTCTAATATTATAAAGTATATCAAGATACGCCTAAACAAACTATAGAGGGACCCTAGGGTGCCCTATAGGAGAAG
>Ga0307507_10005758_pt1 | contig 19942 bp, 5 predicted proteins | sample 7_EM_MG_FD_207223 | JGI IMG/M metagenome (GOLD analysis project Ga0307507, IMG submission 207223) | Populus trichocarpa ectomycorrhiza microbial communities from riparian zone in the Pacific Northwest, United States - 7_EM | ecosystem: Host-associated > Plants > Roots > Unclassified | place...
ATAAATTCTATCTAAATCTAAGGGTATATAGCTTTTCAAGAGAACAAGACGTTGCGTAAAGAAGAGAAGGGAATAACCAGAGAATCTTATAATTAAATAGTCAGGGGTCTTGGTCGATGCGTGCGCATATACGCACGTGGACGGACTTTAGTAGAATTTGATTGATCTGGCAGAACTTAGCAGAAGTCAATTAAGCTAGCAGAATTCGGCAGAATTCAGTTAAAGCGTCAAGTTTATCTTATTAAGTGTTTTACCGAGACATTCCTACTATAACTAGGCTAGTCCCGTTACAGTACCCCCCCTTTAGCCGAAGGTTCAAAATAATTCAATTTAGTTAAGAATTTATAATTTTTTTTATTACGTATTATATTTTCGCGTTAGGTGGTGGTCTTAGTAAGGTAGATTTAACCAATTAGATAACTTTAACCGCTAGTTAAAGTTCCTTAATATCTTATATGTTACGTAATTGCGTTATAAACATTATAACTTATTTTAAGTTCTTTTTAAATTTGAGTTTCGTGTATTTATATTAGGTGGCAGTTATTTGCCTTTATATTGTGTCCATCTAGCCGGAGTAGGCCGCGAAGGATAGTCCTTATAGAATTCTTTTACCAGGGAAAGCGCGTCAGCCTTAATCTAATTATAGGTTTCCTAGGTTTATATTTTATATTCTTCCCACTTAATAAGAAGTTTAAATTGTTTAGATTATAGTTTTTATCGCATATTATTAATCAAGTCAATAAAGTAAGAACCATTACCATTATTAACAATTATAGGAGGTGGCGGTGGTACTTTATAAGTCATAGAATTATCTTTTAAAGGTTGTAATAAGCTTATATAAAACGTCAGGTATATTTTTATCTCAGTTAGCAGTTTAAGCTTATAGGCGTATAGGCTTAGTTTCTTCTTAATTTAGTATAGCCCTATAAACTTCCAATTAAGTTTCTTTAAGGGCCGTTAAGTCCGTATATTTTATATATTTAGGTAAGCCATGTCACCTTCCTTAAAGTCCCATGCGGGAGCTCGTCCTTTATTTACATGCCATTCCTATATCATTTAAGCGTACATTAATTTACTTTATAACAGTTCCGTTAACTGCTTTATTTAATTAGCGAAGTTGTACACGTTAATTAACTGGATCCGTTTAATTATAGGTCCTATTATATTAATTTTAGGTCATAGTTCAAATCTAAGTCAAGGGTTTTATCTATAGGTCGCATAGAACAGCGTTACGCCTATTAATACATTTATCGTATTATTCGCAGTAAACTCAGCTAAAGGCAGCCATTTTTCCCAGTTGTTTTGTAGGTAGGAGTAGTACATTTATAGGTATTATTCTATAATCGCGTTCGCAATTTCGGTTTAACTATCTATCTCCAAATAAAACACAGTTAAGAGTCGTATTTAAATACTTAATTATTTATATAGAGCTTGCCAGAAGTCTAAAACGAACTGGCTTCTATAGTTGGATATTATCAAGTTAGGAAGTCCGTGTAGCTTAAAGATATGCTTAACAAAACATTCGGCTACTAATATTGTATTAATTAAGTCTATAGGAATCATATATCGCATTTTTATAAGGCGGTTAACAACTACTATAATATTTATAAACCCATTACTGCTAGGCAAGTCGACTACAAAGTTAATTAAGATGTCGCGCCATCTTTATATCAGAATTGGTAGCGGTTAAAGTACTCCTTACTTCTTTACATAAGAGGTCTTTCCACGCACGTATATCCTATATGCTTAAACGTATTTTCGTACATAGTCGTGTATTATAGGCTAGTAGTATACTCGTTAAATAATCTTATAGGTCTTCGCACAGCCAGGATACCCTACTACAGGGGAGTTATATACGAAATTAAGTATCTTAAATCGTAAAGGTTTGGAATTTAGAACTACCATCTTCTATTAATAGTACAATCAATCGTTTTGAATTTCGTATTTAGTAAGTATAATATCCTTATACTATCGTTTTCCTATTTAAATTGCTTTTATTATATCTATTATCTATACGTCATTCTTATATTCGTATTCCATTAGCTTATTAATTTCTATTTCCTATTTATTAACTTCTAATTTATTTCTGTTAAGTTCCGCATCTAAGAACATAGGATATAGCTTTTTAAAACATTTAGGGGGCAGTAAAATCTATAATTAATTTATAATCCGTTTATCCAAAGCATTCACAGGTAGGTCCTATAATCGTTATATTAATACGTCAGGCTTCTAATTAAGTTTGCCTAGTTAGTATATAATCTTAAAGTTAAATTATAAGAGGTATTCAGCCTAATAAATTTGGCGCTGCGTTAATTGTTTTATAGTTATAAAGTACTGTAGGTTCTTATAGTCTGTTAATACGCATATTAGGAACAACAATCCTTTAAGCTTAAGACGCTATTGTTTAAAGCATCTAATAATTACAAGCAGTTCCTTATTATATATCTCATAGTTTAATTCAGCAGGGGCAAGTTTCTAAGAGAGAAAGGCTACTAGACATAGCTCACCGTTCTTATTATATTGCGATAACACTCCTCCTAGTGCATAATCAGACAAATCTGTTTTAACAATATATTTAAGGTCAGGGTCAAAGTGGGTAAAAATTAGAGCAGTTATAAAATAATGCTTTAGGTCATTAAAAGCTTATTTACATTTAGTAGTTTATTTAAATTTTATATTCTTTTTTATTAGGTTTACTAATAGCTAGGCAATTTCTAAGAAGTGGTTAATAAATTAATAATAGAAGTTTGCAAATCCTAAAAATCCTTAAACGTCTTATATATTACTAGGGCTTCCCTAGTTTATAATCGCGGCAACTTTCTTAGGGTCCATTTTAATTCCATTATAGGATATAATTAAGCCTAAGTATATAACCTCGGACGCGTGGAACTTGCATTTCTTAATATCGCATTATAAGCCCGCATTTTATAGGCGTTTAAAAACCATTTTAATGTATTTCCAATATTTAGAAAGCGAGGATAAGTAGATTAAGATATTATTAATATACACAGTAATAAATACATTAAGGAATTCACGAAGCGTATTATTAATATATTGCTAAAACGTACTGGGACCGTTTTTTACGCTAAATAGCATTATTAGGTATTCAAAGAGTCCCCATTATATACAAAAAGCTGTGTACTTCTTATCTCCTTCACGTATACGGATTTTATTAAAGGCAGCAACTATGTTAAGCTTTGTAAAGTACCGTGCCTTTACTAAACGGTTAAGCGTTTCTTAAATTAGGGGAATTAGATATCGGTTTTAAATTATAATTGCGTTTAGAGCTTAATAATTAACACAAAATCTTAAGCCTCCTCCTGGCTTTTTAATGAATAGTATGGGTAAGGCGAATAGAGATTAACTAGGGCAAATAAATCCTTTTTCCAGATACTTATTGAGGTATTATTATATTACAAGCAGTTCTTTTTGTAACATACCATATAGCGGACCGAACTTTAGTGTTATACCAGGCTTAAGTTTTATCTTAAAATCGTGCTTATCTTAGTGCGGGGCTAGTTGGTTTGTAAATTATTTTTTAAACTCGTTAATTAGATCGTGGTACTCTTTAGGTATAAAAGGTTAAAAATTAATATACTATTTCGGTTCTAGTGCTTTCTTAATATCTTCTATAGTTATAATAAAGATTTCGTGATCTCGTCTTTTTGCTAACAAGATAAAGGGTGCGGCCTATATTATACGAATTTTAAGAGGTTTTAACGTAATATCTTTACATTCTTTACTGCAATTGGTAGTCATAGCTTTATCATATTGGTTTAAGGTTCGTGGCAAGGGTAATTTATATCGTTTTAAATTTAAATAGTTGTGTGCATATTTATAGGGCAAATGGGTTTTTAAGCAATAACTTCAGCAGTAGGTTATACGGAACTTTAGTATTTCTTTAACCCAGCTAATTAAAGGGTTGTGTTGTTTTAGCCATCTATATCTAAGTATCATCTTATATTGCTTCAGGGGTGTTACAAATAGGGAAATATATTTAAGGTATTCACCCATCCGCATTTTTATAAGAGCGTAGTATGTTAATTCGCTATATATTAAGGGTTTGCTGTTAAAGCCTTATAGGCCTTAGGGCTTATCAAGTTTCTTTAAATTTAGGCGTTGGGTTTTCGCGTAGTTTATATTAATAAAGCCTATACTAGTAGCTCTGCTGTCTATAAGGATTTATACCTCCTTCCACTTTCTAAGTGTTTAAATTTCGCCAAGTATATTAAGGGAGTTGTATTATATATCAGCGCTAGAAGAGCCTAGACACTTATACTCTTCCACTTCTTATTCTAAGGCGTGACTTGGCCCTAGAACAATTCGTTTTCTAAGTTAGCCAAGGGTAAGATGCTTTATAACAACTAGGTATAATTTATAGAACGAGTATAAGTTAAGAAGCAAGTACGGCTTAAAGAACAAGTACAATTCAAGGAGCGGGTACGATTTAAAGACCAGGAGGAACTATAGCGGACTTTTTCAAAAGGGTGAGTTCGGCAATTCCTTTAGATATATCCTTTTCTACCACATCTAAAGCATTCTCTATTTGCGGCTTGAGTTCTTCGTTCGTTGGTTCCTAAGGGTGCGTAAGATCGAGTGGCGTCAAGGTCTATAGGGTCGTGCGTAGGTTTCGGAGAAGGGTCGCGCTTTAGGGTATATATCGGTTTCATAGAGCTTTAAACATAAGGTGTGGTTAGCTTCAGAGAACGAGTCTATTTATTATATTAAAGGTCCTTATTAATTCGTTAACACATTATAGCAAATTTGGGTAGGTCCTTTGGCAGTTCCCTACCTACTAACTATACTCTGATTTTATCTGAAATAGCTTATTAAAGAGCAGCAACTCTAGCGGCTTCATTTCAATCCAGTTCGCCAACAAGGCCTAAAAATTCCAAAAAAAAGCTTATAAAGTCTTGGTTCCGTTATTATAGGTTTTTAAGTTTAGTAACAGCGGTATATTCGCAGCTGGTATTATCATATATTCGTTCTAGCAAAGAGATAAAGGTTTTGAAACTAACAAAGGTGCTATTATAAAAGAATAGGTCCATGGTTTATGCAGCATCTTTACTTAAATAAGACATTTTATAGCTAACCTTACTAGCTTTAGTAGGGTATCAGTTATAGTTTATTAAAAGTTTAAGACAGAGCTTGGTTATAAAGGGATGTAGGTTATTTCAATTTCTATTAAACATTAAAGGGTCAGGAAGCTTTTCTAATTTTGTGGTAGGTACTAGGTTTATTACAGGTACAGGTTAAGCTACCGTTACTAGTTTAGGGTTTATATTTAACAGGCCAGGTTCAGATATAGTTATATTAATTTTGTTTATAGGCGGTGTCGGGGTCTCTAATATAAATGCTTAGACATTACGGAGTTCTTTACAAAGTGCTTCCATTAATTGCTAATGCTGGGCTTCCAGTGCAGCCTACTACTAAGCTAAGGCATCTATAAAGGACTATTATATTATGGTCAACTATTCCCTAACTAGGGACATAATACTCATAGTTATTAAAGAGGATTCGGGTTCGTTTACCATTTTAATAGTAGTTGTTTTTAACGCAACGTAATGTTAGGGCGCGAAGAGGCTTTAGAAAAGATTTAAAGGAATAATATAAATTCTATCTAAATCTAAGGGTATATAGCTTTTTAAGAGAACAAGACGTTGCGTAAAGAAGAGAAGGGAATAACCAGAGAATCTTGTAATTAAATAGTTAGGGGTCTTGGTTAATGCGTACGCACGTACGCACACGGACAGACTTTGGTAGAATTCGATTAATCTAGCAGAACTTGGCAGAAGTCGATCAAGCTGGCAGAATTCGGCAGAATTCAGTCAAAGCGTTAAGTTTATCTTGTTGAGTGTTTTACCAAGACATTCCTACTGTAACTAGGCTAGTCCCGTTACAATCGGCCGGATAATAGAGACGGAGTTAGGGGTGGAGTTAGTGGGTGGTAAGTAATACACTACCTACCAAGCCTTGGGTAAGGAGTGTTGGGTATACTCTAAAAAGGGTATATAGCAGGTAAGCAGGCCTAGGGACACCTGCGCTCGCTACCAAGTAGCGGCCCGTTTTGGCGGGTGTAGCCTCTTAAAGTGGAAGCGTAAGGACCCTAAGGATCCCTTGCCCCTACCTCCTAGGCCAAGGTCTTTGGTGGCGTATAAGCCGTCTAGTGGTCCACCACCAGGTTCTAGCGGCAGTGGTATTGCGGTGTAAGGGGGAGGGGGGGAAGGGGGGGTTAGCGTTGCTTTCTGGCACTCCGGTAAGCTAAAGTGGCGGCTTTTATAGTATGTTCTTTGTAGGTAAGCTTTAATCCGGCTGCGTTAATCTAAGGGGTAAAACCCAGACGATAATACTGTCCGGTATAGGCTAAACCGTAAGGCATTCTTTGCAGGCAAGCTTTAATCCAGCTATATTAATCCAAGGGGTAATTCTAGACGATAGTACTGTCTGGTATAGGCCTAACTGTAAGGTGTTATAGAAGCCCTGGAGTTGTCCAGTGGGTAGTATAGGTAGATAGTAGTTGAATACAGTTGCCGGGTTCTGTTGTTGCCTTATATATAAAAGTTTGTATAAAAGTTTATGCAAAAGGTCGTGTAAAAGGTCGTGTAAAAGGTTGTATAAAAGGTCGTGTATAGGTTCGTGCACAAGTTCGTATAGATTAGTTAGCCTAGTTAAATAGAAATATAGGCATCTAATTGGCCTAGGAGTTTGTAGGAGTTCATAGGAGTTTAAGGACTAGGTAAATTTAACCTAAGGGAGTTATTACGGGTATGCTGGTTTAGAGCATTAATAAATATAGGCATTTAATTGGTCTAGGAGTTTATAGGAGTTTGCAGGAGTTTATAGAAGTCTAGGGATTAGTCAGCTACTCCAATTCCTATAAAATTAATTGTGTTAATTGTTATAAGGTTAATTATTAGATTAATAACCCTATCTAACCCCTCCCTAACCTAGTTAGTATAATCTTCTATATTGGTAAATCCATTAAGATTATCTGGGGTATTAGAAGGGTATGACCCTCTAAATGTACCTAATTATTAAACGTGCTGCTAGTTAAACTAATTAACTTTATCTGCTAGCACCTTAATGCCTTCTTATAAGATATTGTGAGAATTAAAAAACTTCCTACTAGCTAATTATTTAGCACTCCGCGGTTTAGCCAGATCTGAAGTAAAGAGGGTATAAGTGAGTAAAAACATATCCGGTAGTGCAGCAGTAGTAGTATAAGTCTTGGGTATATGCTCACTAAATATAGCCTCTACTCTTTTACGTAACGCTCTAACCCAAGTATTAGATAGATATACTTGGTTAAATATAATATCTATATTATAGGTTGAGTTCTTGTAACACTTTATCTTAATCTTATAGCTACCGTTAAGATGCTTAAGCCCGAGGTTAATTGCTTTGTGTATAGTAACCCTACCAGGCCAGTTAATAAGCCTAGAGGATAGTATTACATACTGTAATTTAGGAGTGTTTACTAAGGAGAGATTCTATTAATAGAATAATATCTTGTAGCTATAGTTGAGCTGGGACGCGCCAAAAAAGTAGATAATAAGAGGGTCAATAAAGTGCCTTAGCATGCCTATATTAGCATGTTTAACAGCATGCCGAATAGTTAGAAATAGCTCAACCTCCTAAAGCATACAACACATTGTCCGGAATTTAATATTGTTATGCGGTTACTTATTAGAGCTATTACCATTCTACACATCTAATGTAAAGGCGGCTAGATGGACGTCTTTAACAAGTTCTAAAAATTGATCTGGTATAAGAGAACTAATAGCGTTGGTAATATGGTCCATTCGCTTAAAGAAGTCTCTGCTAGAGGCAATAAGGTAGCCCTTATGTCGCATTGCTGTATAGAATAATGCAACTATACGTGCCGTGAAGCCCTGCGCAATAATTGGTTCTATTAAGTGATATTTAGCGTTCTCCCAACTACACTAACTGCGACCCCACATAGTAGTATCAGCTCGTAAGCAATAATGAGCCTCCTTTTTAGAAACAATAGGTGCCCAATGCGTACAGATAATAGTATTTAGTAAGTTTATCTGGATATGGAACTATATAAGTATACTAAGAAGCTAATCCTGTTGGTTGTATGGTTGGCAAGCCTAGGTTTGCTTATTTTTAATAGCCCTAATACGGATTGCTATAAGTTAGTCTCTATGGACAAGCTAGAGTTAATTATGGAAGTCGTTATAGACAGCTCTAGCTTTAGTAGGATTTTCTAGTGTATATAGACCAAGCTGGTCTAGAAATATACTTTTGTGGACACTATATATACCTTTAATAGTACCCTCGTCCTTAAATATAGCGCCAAATTGCCAGAACATAGTCTTATTTATAGAAAGGCAATGCATACTTAGCATTTTAGGATAGCGATTACTATCTCTAAATATAGTATTAACGCCATCTATATAAATTCTCTTAAGTGTATCTAATATAAGGCTTTGTGTAATATTTACCCCAATCCTATTATCTTTACCAGATATACTAGGGGCATTTAGTATATCTTTAAGCCTAAGTGGTATTGTTAGATCGTGCATGCCTTGACGTAAACCCGAAGGTGGTAGCTTAGGGTAAAGAACAATAGCCGCCGTCGTTATTGCCCGTATTGTAGCTGTATAACCCACGACCTCGTCACGTTTTTTGTCCTTAAAATTAATGTTGTTGTAGATAATTACTGCCTATTTACTAAACGCTTAACGCTGGAGCTGTCTCTAAGGAAGTTAGCTGATTGGCCTAGGAGTTTACAGGAGTTTATAGGAGTTAGGTATAGTACCTCTGCCTCCTTAGCAACTTTAACTATTAACCAACTAGCCTAATAATAACCATGACATATTCCAAGCCCTAATAGAGTCTTAATTACTCGCCGCTTTACGCTAGAGCCTATTAAATAGACATCTAGTATTAAAGAGAGGAAGCTAGATCGCTTTTTGGCCCGAGAATAACATACTATACTAGTAATAGCAAACAATCGCCTAGATAACGCATCAGACTAAGGTGTAGCGTTATAACTAGCTTAGTGGGCGCGCTGATTGCTTATAAGCTTTAAAAGAATAGCATGCTATATTAGAGCAACCTCTTGGATAATTCTAAAGGCTAGCTTAAAGTCTAGTGTCTCTAGGTCTATAGTATGATCAAATTAACCAAAGTAGGGCTGATGGATAAGATTATTAAGCTCTACAGCAAAAGAATCTGCTAGAGAAGGACGCTGGCAGATGTCCCTTATGCATGGATTGTCTATAGCACGCATTAGTACACGCTATCGCTGTTGTGGTTAGGCATATTAGAGGTGCTAAATTGTAACCGCTTTGCCCTTTTCTGCCCTAGCCCAAGCAAGTATAAAGGTTCAAAAACTCCATTAAACGCGGTAGAGTGTATTAGCCACCTATTATAGCTTAAATTGCGTAGACTGCCGTTCCCTAGAGCTTATATTGTATTAACCACGAGTAGGAGAAGGTTCGCTAGAGGAAGGCTAAAGAGCCTTAATAGCGTCGCTATTAAGCTTATTATTAAGGTAGTCTATATCGCTGTCAGAATATTCATCTGGGTGTCCGTTAGGGTGTTCGTCAGGAGGTAGAAGAGGGCTAAGAGGGGCGCTAGATAAAGGACTTTGCGAATTATTAGGTAGGGGCACATATATTGGGCTGGCGACGTCTATTGTTTCTTGATTGGATAGAGTAAATAAATAGCTTTCGATTAATTCCGATTGCAAATGTTTTGGAGTTAATTTGGGGTATAAGATACAGCGTTATAATAGAAGAGTTATTGCCTAATAAAAAACAATGAGTTCTTATACAAAGGGCGCCCATAAGCTCTTAGACCCTTGGGGAGAAATTCTTTTTAGTGTGATCTGATTGGTCTAGGAGTTTGCAGGAGTCCATAGGACTAGGGTAAGGTGATTTTATTGGCTTAGGAGTTTACAGGACTCTATAAGCGCAGCACTAGCCCTTAGCGCTACGCCATGGCGCAATTTCTTCCCGGGGGTCTAATTTATGAGATAAAGTATATGTAGTATACGCTATGTATAACACGTATAACACGTACCTTACATACAAAAGAGGATTTCTTAGGAGTATGGTTGTGTATTTAAAGGACCTCAGTCCCTACTATAGATAGTTCTCTCCTTGTAGTAAATCTTAGAATATAATTAGAGTTAATCTATTAGGCAACTACTCCACCAGTTATTATTACATTGTTGTTTTATTCTTACCTATATACCTAGCCTAATAACAGAACCTACCGTAGTCTAAGCTACAAGGTTCCGTTATACATTTACTACTAAGGTTACGGTATTAAACAAGATCGAATAATATGCCACTAAGAGCAGCACTAGTTATAACGGCGTTAACAGCAGCCACAACCTTAGGGCCAGGTAATACCAGTATAGATAAGGGGGATTCTCAAGTAGTTACGCGAGGTTAGTTACAGGAAATAGTTAATCACCTATAAGACAATAATAGGATACTTAAAGAACGCATTAATAAAATTGGAGCAGTAAAGATTAAGTTACCTTTAATTAAACGATTCTTAGGGGAGAAGTCGAAGCTTAAGGGATTTCTTACATAGATGCACTTTAAGGTAGTATAGGAAGGAGCGAAGTTAGCAATATTATTAGATTAAGTAGCCTATGCAGGATTATTCCTAATAGGGAGGGCACTTAAGTGGTTTAAGCTATATCTTACAGAAATACAGGCTAATAGCATAACAACTACTAACTAAGACGTATAGTATATATTTGCCAGTTAGAACGGGTTTATAGAATAGTTAACGCAGATATTTAGAGACCTGGAGGCTATAACTATAGCAGAACGAAAGCTTTAGAACTTAGTATAATGCACTTTAGTAATTAAGTATACAACACAGTTTTAAACACTAGCCATGTAGGTTAAGTGGAATAATAGGGCGCTTATGGCATAGTATAAATAGGGACTTAAGGCTAAAGTCCAGGATATAATTATCCTAATGGAAGATGCGGATACTCTAAAAGAGTTAATAGATTAGTTAATAAAGATTAATAATAGGATCTACTAAAGGAAACAAGCTAAGAGAGGGCAAGATAGAGTTCCATAGTTATATAAGGCGTAGAGTACGCAATAATAGATATTAAGTTAAAAACTATAGAATAGCGCAGAGCTAATGGACCTAAGCGGTACTAAAGAAACCTAAAAATGGGAAAAGAAACTATGGAAATCTAAAGGTTAAGGATTAAGTAATTAAAGAACCTAGAAGTAGAGGCTAAACTAGGGATCTTAGTAGCAGAAGATATTTAGGCGGACTCCATAGTAAAAAAGATGGTTTAAAGATAGAGCTTATATAAATTGCGGAAAACAGGGTTATTTCGCTAGAGACTATAGAGGTGGTTAGAGTAACTATACGGTAAAGGGAACCAGACTAGCAGACAGCACGTATATATAGAGGGATAATAGTGCACTATAAGGAACAAAAGAATATTTAATTAATAGTTTTGCGTATTGTTATAATAACGTATACCGAATTTATAAGGACGCTAAGTATGGCGTAGGCTATTAGCTATAGGAGCTATTGTTATTTAAGTTTAGAGGAACTAATAAACCAGCTTATAGATTAGATATTAAAGATAATAAGTTTAATATAGGCAAAGTATTTACCAATAATAAGGCAATAAAGGCAGCTTACTAAGAGTATATAAACCTTAGAGAAGTTAAAATAGAAGTAGAGACTAAGACCATTATAGAACAAGGTTTAGTAATGGGTATTATAACACTATTAGATACGATTTCCATCGCTTTATAAGATAATAGGAGTAACGTTTAGAAGAAACTAAGTAAGTAGACAACTACTAGTGCTAGCTTATTACTTAATAAAGGTAAAAGGCTATAGGCTTAAGATTCTTAAGAAGAGATAAAAGAAGCTTAAGATTCTTAAAGTAAAATAAGATATACCTAAGGACCCACAATGGATAAAAACTAATGGGAAAGGGTAGTAACTTAGTTTAGTAATAAATAAGTAAGTATAGGACGCAAGTTTAAGAACTATAAGTTTGAGGAATAAATAAGAACGTTAGTAATCCTAGGTAAACGTAGTATTTAGCCTAAAGATTAAATAGTTAATACTAGGATTAAAAAGCAAGACAACTATAAAGATCCAGCTGCAAGACGTAGAAAATAAAAAACTATAGATAAGTTTAGGACAAGAATTATTATATAGTAAGAGTAAAAGCTAGATAAGAGGTCTGCTATACTAGGTTATATAAGGGATAGAGCACCTATGCGAAGAATTACTAATAGGCTAAGTATAGGGATACCTAGAGCAAAATAGTTAGATAAACTAGAATAAGAAGAGGATTTAGATATTCTAACTAGGTTTAAAGAAAGACATACTAAAGGATATTATAATATAGTAATAATAAGGTACTTTCTAATAGATAGACCATATATACTAAACTAGTTATATGGAAAGTGGTATAGGTAATAACATAATAACAAATAGGAGGACTTTTATATATAGCTAGATAAAAAAGTTGTCTAAGACTAACCCATTATAGAAAAACGTATGAGTTATATTAAAGGAGTATTAATTATAATATTAAGGAATCTAGAGGAGGGATCTAGGGACTAAAAAAGTAAGCAATAAATCTTAATACCTACAGTAGAGATACTAGTGGTTAGGTTAACTAGGTATAGGTTTAAACTTAAGAATAAAGATAAACTAAGAGTTAACCTAAAATATATAGCGTATTATACACTATTGTGGATAGCTTGTGTAGATAATATATGCAATATATATAGAGCACCTAAAGATAAGAACCGGAAGTACCTAGCCAGAATATATTAGGCACTAGAGGAAAAGAGGTTTAGGAATACTAAATATATATATAGTTAGCACCCAGTAGAAGTATAAAGTTAAGGAGACTTAACACTTTAACCAGGAAAATTCCTTATAAAAGAATGCCTAGATGGATAATAGTAGTAGGAGTGCCTAGAGAACACTTGTCTATAGCATATAGAGGAAAAGAAATAAACTAAGTATTAGTTAAAGTTAGACTAAGTACAAGTAGGATTAAGCAGCTAACAGTTAGGAAAAGGGGAGGCGTATAGAACTAAAGGGAACTAGTATTAGAGCTTTAAACCCTTAAAGGAATTTAAGGTTAGTACCTAAATTTAAAAGCTAAGTGGCAAGATTAGCAGTTTAAAGTGTTGGTAGATAGTGGAGTAATTAGAAACCACATATCACTAAAGGTAGTAAAAAGGATAGGGTTACTATATAGATAGAAGGAACATCTATATCCACTTATAACAATTTTAGGAGATTAAATAGCCTATAAAAGAGGTATTATTAATCTTAAAACAGGACCTATTTAGATAACTATTAAAGGGAGACTAGTTAGAATGTCTTTTAATATCCTACTATTAGGATAGGACGAGGCGATACTAAAAATACCTTAGTTATAGAAGTACAATCTAAAGATTAATTGGGTTATAGGTTAGGTCGATATTAAGAATATATAACAGCGTAAAGTATAATAGTAAACCAAGTTAGTATAGTACCAAGTTGGAGCGATATATAAAGAGACTAAGTAAGGCTTAAGTTATATACCAAAAAGATACCATAAGTATGGTAAAAAGTTATAGTTACCAGAAAGTAAAAAGCTGTTAGAGTATACAGTATAGGACCACGAGATAGAATTAGAAAAGGGAATAAGTTTAAAGTTCTTTCTAATCTATAAGCTTACTGAAACAGAGTTAGTAGCGCTTAAGGAGTTTATCTAGGAGAACTTACAAAAGGGATATATTAGACCGTTATAGTTATTAGTAGAATATCCAGTACTATTTATCCTAAAGAAAAACGGAAAACTTAGGATGTGTATAGACTATAAATAGTTAAACAGTATTACTAGGAAGGATAGATATCCTTTACCCTTAATTAGCGAAATCCAAGATAGAATAGGTAACGTAAAGATCTTTACAAAGATAGATCTAAGATAGGCGTACTATTAGATTAAAATTAAGAAAGGCAACAAATAGAAGGCAGCCTTTAGGTTAAAGGAAGAACTATATAAGCCGTTAGTTATACAATTTAGGCTTATAAACATACTAGTAATATTCCAGAAGCAAATTAATAGTGTGTTAGGAGAACACCTAGATAAATTTATTATAGTATACCTCGACAACATTATTATCTACTTAGAGAGTAAGGAAGAATATAGAGAATATATTAAATAGGTCTTAAAGAGACTATAAGAAGAACAGATGCTAGTAGCAATTAAAAAATACAAGTTCTTTACTAGAAAGACTAATTTTATTAGATTTATTATTAAACTAGGCTAATTTAGCATAGATCTAAAGAAGATTAAGGCTATAGTAAATTAGTAAGAACTAGAGAATATTACGCAGTTAAGATTATTCCTAGGGTTTTGTAATTATTATAGAAGGTTTATAGCGCAATAGTTATAGAATATTAAGCCATTTATATGGTTAACAAAGAAAGAAGAACTATAGGCATAGGGAAAGAAGTAATAAAAACTATTTAAGAGAATTAAAGAGCTATTTACCTAAGAGCCAGTTCTTAAGATCTATTAACTAGGTCTAAAGACAGTTATAGAAATAAATGTATTAGACTTTACACTAGGGGCATACTTTATATAGAAATATTAAGATGGATGGCACCTAGTAGTATACTATAGTTAAAAGATAACACCACTAGAGTTAAACTATAACATCTATAACAAGGAGTTATTAGGTATAGTTACAGCACTTAAAAAATAGAGAGCATTCTTATAAGGCATAGAGAAACTATTTATAGTTAAAATGGACTATAAGAACCTTATAGGATTCCTAATAACAAAGAAACTTAACTAAAGACAGGTTAAATGGGCGGAAATGCTTATAGAATACTATTTCGAAATTTAGTATACTAAGGGTATAGATAATACACGAGTAGATGCGCTAAGTAGAAAGGCTAAACTATAAAATAATAAAAAGCTATTGGGAGCTTTATTGTAAAAGAATTAAAATGGATTAATTAGGTATAATTATCTAAAGATTACAGCAACTAAGGAAAGTTAGATCTATAAATTACTAGAGAGTAATTAGATATAGAAGATCTAAGAAGTATAGGTAGAGGATCTAGACTTAGAGCAATATAAAAATAAAGAAGTAATGTATATACCTAAGTCTATCATAGAAGAATTTATTAAGGAATTCCACAAGGGAATAATATAAGGATATAATAGAGCTATAGGCTTAGTGTTAAGACTTTAAAAGGAGTATATTATTTAAGAAATCTAGGGACTAGTAAGATAAGTTATAAAGGAATATCTAGATTGCTAAAGAAACAAACTAACGAGGTATAAGCTATATAGAGGGCTATAACCTATTAAGACACTAGGAAGACTATAGGAGGTTATATTATAGAACTTTATTATTAAGTTACTAAAGTTAAAAGATCCTATTATAGGACAAGATTATAACGCGATTTTAGTAATAGTAGATAAGCTAATAAAGTAGGGATACTTTATAGCATACACTAAAGAGATATTAGTAGAAGATATCGCTAGAATCTATATAAAGAAAGTATTTACAAGATATAGAGTACTAAATAAGATTATATTAGATAGAGATCTAAGATTTATAGTAGTATTTTAGAAAGTGTTTCTGGTAGAATAAGGAGTTTGCGCAGTAATATCTACAGCGTATTATCCGCAGATGGATAGATAAATAGAAAGACTAAACTAGATACTAGAGCAGTATCTAAGGCATTATATTAATTACGCATAAAACAATTAGGTATCATTGTTACCAGTTATATAGTTTGCATATAATATAATACTATAAGAAGGAATGGGGACATTACTATTTAAGGCAAATTATAGGTATAAGCTAAGGACATCATTATCGCCATATTAAGCAAAAAGGACAAGTAGCACAGCTAAGTAAAGAATAAAGACGTTAATAAATCTTTATGCAGACCTTAAAGAAACAGCTAAACTAGTATAAAAACGAATAAAAAGGTACTATAATGCTAAGAGATCTAAGGGACCAGATCTTAAGAAGGGGGATAAAGTATAGCTACTATACAAAAATTTCAAGAGTTAACGACTAAGTAAAAAGTTGGACTATATTAGACTAGGACCTTTTAAAGTTAAGTAAAGAATTTTATTGGTTATATATAAGTTGAACCTACTAGCTAAAATGAAAATCTACCCTATATAATATATCGCAATGCTAGAGCTAGTATACGGAAATATTAAGCCACTAGTCTATAAGGCAGACATATATAGAGAATAAAAGGAAGACAAATAGTAAGTTTTAAAGATCATTAGTCACAAGGATATAGATAATAAAACGTAGTATAAAGTAAAGTGGATAGGCTATAGTGAGACTACCTAGGAACTACTAAGCAACCTAAAAAACGCTATAGAAAAGATATAGGAGTATCGGAAGAAAGTAGGTTAGGTAGTATTAATAAAGAAGGATTGCCAAAGAATAAGTCACTTAAGGGGGACCTAAAAGGAGCAATTGCTAAGCTACTTGGAGTTGTTTCCCTTATAGGAGGAGAGCCAGTCCTTTTATTACCTAGCTTAGACAAACCCTGTTAAACCAGTTTCCACTCCTTAGAACGGACCTTCTTACGGACACGTTTAAGACGAAGAAGACGGGCAGAGGCCAATAGACGGGCTTTAAGGGCATACTATTAAGTAGCTATAGCCTCCTACTCTGCTTTTTATAAACGACAGAGTTTATCCAAGGCGCTTAAGAGCTTACTATTAAGCTTTATAGCGGCAGATTAAACACGAGACCCTATAATAAGTTACTTAGGGAACTTAAAGACTATTAAGAGTTATAGAACGCGCACACTTAGTATTAAAGATAGAGCGAACATTATAGGACAATTAAACGTTTGCTTTAGTGCACTCTAAGTAAAATAAGGGTTATTAAGATAAAGGACTTGCTATTGCAATATATACTAACCCCACTTTCGCATAACGAGAATATAAAGACGACATTATCTCACTAAGTAATAGTATGGCAGCCACAGTGTGAGCATAATATTGCGCTTATAAAGAAGAAGAAGCTTTAGGTATAATAAGCAAGGATATTAACTAGACTAATTAAACGGACATTACACCTCTAGTGGACGACTTGGAGATATTAGGAATCTTTAAGAACGAAGATAAAGAGGAGGAAGATAGTATTACGGACGCTTTAAGTATAATGTTATAACTACTTAGGGAAGAGTTGTAGGAAGCTAGTTGGTTAATATAAGCACGGTCTAGGATAGATCTGGTGAAACTATATAACAAGGAATAGTAAGCGAGTCACATAATATTATACGCAGTGTACGAAGTATACGTAGTGTATGCTATATATAACACGTATAACATATACCTTACGTACAAAAGAGGATTTCTTAGGAGTATAGTTGTGTATTTAAAGGACCTTAGTCCCTACCGTAGATAGTTCTCTCCTTGTAGTAAATCTTAGAATACAATTAAAGTTAATCTATTAGGCAACCACTCCACTAGTTATTATTATATTGTTGTTTTATTCTTACCTATATACCTAGCCCAATAACAGAACCCACCGTAGTCTAAGCTATAAGGTTCCGTTACACTATACCTAAAAAGTCCACTTAATTCCACCTACCTGAGAATTCCACTGAATTTTACCTACCTAAGAATTCCACCGAATTCCACCTACCTAAGAATTCCACCGAATTTCACTAATATAAGATTTCTACTAATGTCTACTAAGAACCTGGAAATAATATATAATTACACAAACCGACTTTAACTACTGCACCCTAAATTAAGCAGAAGCTTAAGCTTAACATATAAAAGTACTAGAAGAACTAGTATTTTACTATAAAAAGGATACTTAAAGAACCCGAACCTAAATCTAACACTAACTTTATACCTAATACCGAACCTAAACCCAAATAAGAAACCACATAAGAAACTAAAAACAATTTAAACTTACTTAATACCTTAAATATCTATATAATTGGAGCTACCCTGTTAGTATGACTTGCCAGGAAACCAGAATATATAATCTTCGCTATTACAATGGCCGATATTAAGAAGGCCTTAGCACTAAAGAAGAATACTAACCCCGCCACAAATGTATCTATAGAGTACTATAATTACCTAGACATATTCTTATAAAAGGAAGCCAACAAGCTACCAGAACGCCGTCTATATAATTATAAGATTATAGTTAAAGAAGGAAAACATCCCGGATTCGGACCCTTATATAGAATGTCCTAAAATAAACTCTAAGTGTTACGGAAGTACTTAGACGAATATCTAGATAAAGGATTTATTAGAGCAAGCTCTTTACCCATAGCCGTACCAGTAATCTTTATTAAGAAACCTGGCGGCAGTCTACGCTTCTATGTAGACTATTAAGCTCTTAACGCTGTTACTGTTAAGAACTAATACCTAATCCTACTAATCCAAGAGACACTAAACCAATTAAGTAAGGCTCGCTACTATACAAAGCTTGATATTATCTACGTATTTAACCATCTCTATATTATAAAAGGAGATAAATAGCTTACTGCATTTTATACTTAATACGGATTATTTAAATATTTAGTAATGCTATTTAGCCTTATAAACGCCCTGAGTTTATTCTAACACTTTATAAATAACACCCTACGCCCATACCTGGACGTCTTTTATACTGCTTATATTAACAACATCTTAATATACAGCAATAACCTGGCTAAATACTAAAAATATATTAAACTGGTCTTACAAGCCTTACATAAAGCCGGCCTATAATTAGATGTAGATAAATGCGAGTTCTATAAAATGGAAGTCCTATACCTTGGACTTATTATTTCTATAGACGGCGTATAAATGGACCCTAAGAAAGTTAAAGTAATTATAAACTGGCAAGAACCTAAGAACGTTAAGGACGTAAGGGCCTTTATAGGCTTCGCCAACTTCTACTAATGGTTTATTAATAACTTCTCCGCTTTAGTTTTACCCCTTATAGCCTTAACCCAAAAGGACAAAGCCTTTATCTTTAGTAAGGAATATAAGAAGGCCTTTGCTTATTTAAAGGTTATATTTACTACGGCACCTATGCTTTAACACTTTAACCCAGACCAAATAAGTATTATAGAAGCTAACTTATCTGATTACGTTACTAGACGCATTCTGTCTTAATATAATAAGGAAGGAGTATTGCACCCTATAGTATACTTTTTAAAATAACTAAGCCTAGCTAAATATAATTACGAGATCTATAATAAGGAATTACTGGCTATTATTAGATGCTTTAAGCAATGGCAACTAGAACTAAAAGGAACTGGATTCCTAATTAAAGTTCTTAGCAACTATAAGAACCTATAGTACTTTATAACCACAAAACAGCTAAGCCACCATTAAGCCTGCTGGTTAGAATATCTATCCCAATTCCAATTCTTAATTATATACCGCTTAGGCGTTTAAGGCTAGAAGCCTAATGCCCTAACCTAATATTTATAACTCATAAAGTATATCAAGACACGCCTAAACAAACTATGGAGGGACCCTAGGGTGCCCTATAGGAGAAGGAACCAACAACCCCAAAGTAGGGAAGATATATTAGGAAAACAGGTGGAGAAAGTAGAAGAAGAATAGTACGGCGCTAGGGCCCAGGCCTATATAGAGGAGGAAGGGAGACGCGCAAGAGGCCAGCAAAGACAACAGCAAGGGAGAGAAAGGAGCCAAAGTAGAGCATAAAAGAGTACTAGAAAACCATCTACCGCAACACAATACTGGTTGGACCGACGCTGGAGAGACAAATAGGAGTTAAAGGTATAGAGGTAGACTTAGGTAAGGGGAACCCAAGCCGTAGCATGGGTAACGCTATAGGGGGTAAATACCCAAGGGCTCTAAGAGGGCCTAACAAAGGCAGAAAATACAATGGCAACACTCTTAAGGACAGGAATAATAGGACTAAAA
>Ga0307507_10005759_pt1 | contig 19935 bp, 5 predicted proteins | sample 7_EM_MG_FD_207223 | JGI IMG/M metagenome (GOLD analysis project Ga0307507, IMG submission 207223) | Populus trichocarpa ectomycorrhiza microbial communities from riparian zone in the Pacific Northwest, United States - 7_EM | ecosystem: Host-associated > Plants > Roots > Unclassified | place...
GTAGACTGAATAACTACGTTGTGCTATAAAGAAGAGAAGAAGGTAAAAGGGGGTATCGTATACAAATAGTAGGGCCAGCCGCCAAGGCGCTAGTGGTGGGCCAGCTAATAGTAGGAACAGTATGCGTCAGGTCAGTGCCGTGATAGTACTCCCCTCCCTAGAAGGGTTGGTCCCTAAACCAAATAAGTAACTTTAAACAGGCAGTACGCGGGACTACCTATTTTTGCTGCAAAAATATCAAAAATCCTGATTGGTCGGCTTAACAAATAAAGTTAGCGCGTAGCGCTCTTGGTAAGGATTCTAACCAATTAGACAACTTTAACTGGCGGTTAAAGTTCTATAACATCTTAACCACCACAAATTTTTAATATGGTGGTCAGCTATGACCTTAGCGTGACTTTTCCTTATCTTATACCTAGTCTGGGGGTCCTAGCTTCTTAGGGTGTTGCTTATAGAAGCGCTATATAGCTTATTTATAACCCTTTAGGTCCTCTTCTGGCTGCCAGGTTATGTCCTTGTAATATTTCCATTTAATCTTATAAGTTAGGCCTTAGGGGTCTTCGTTATATATATTAAGGATTTTCTCAAACTCCTATTTATCTTCTATATTACTATTATTATCTCTCTCTGTTACTCGTCCTTGTACATTACGGCGCTCTACGGTATTAATATTTACTTAGCCAGGGATCTCTTTGGCAGCCTAGAGGCGGACCTTAGATGTATAGAAGGATTTATTTACTTAAATATAGTCCGGGAGGTCTACCACGACTGCCCCTTAGTATACTGCAAGTATAGGGTACAGGCCGTCCTATTTATCATCCTATTTCTTTTTAGGTCTGTTTATCTTTATATTTTCTAAGCTAACTATAACCATGTCGCCTTCGTAGAATAACGCGCTCTCGTCTCTATGGGTATTAGCATTGTTTTTATAGCGTTACTGTGAAATCTGGGCTAGGGCCTTGAGCTATGTTAATATCCGCTTAAAGCGGTTGGCTATAGAGTCTGCGCAAAAGAACTCCTTCTTTGCTTATACTAATAGTGTTAGTGGGCGGGGGCCAGCAGGCTCAATTCCGAGGCGAGGGTTAAAGCCATAGTTAGCAAAAAACGGGGAGATGCCTATACTCTTATTAACTTGGTTATTTGTAGCAAACTTAGTAAGTAGCAAGTAGTTAACCTAGTCGTCCTATATAAAGCTAACAAAAGCACAGAGGTACTTATTTACGGCAGTATTAATAATTTTAGTTTGGCCGTCCGTTTCTAGGTGCTAGGCTAAGCTTAGTTATAAGGTTGTTTTAAGGCGTTTACTTAGTTGTCGCTAGAAGTCGCTAACAAATTATATACCGCGATTGGAGATAATCGTGCTTAGTACACTATGGAGCTTATATATATTATTAACAAAGCTATTAACTAGCTCCTCTGTTAAGAGTCCTATTACTAGAACGAGGTGTCGCATTTTAGTTAGGCAGTCTATAATAACAAGGATATATTTGTATACCTTGCCGTGGCGTTGGCATACTGGCAGCGTTGTGATATAGTCGATTAAAATATTGGTCTATGGGCGAGCGGGTAGTTCTAGTGGCTTTAGGAAACTGGGCGGGGCAGAATAGGGGGTCTTAGTGCAAAAGTATAGGGCACAGTCTTTAACAAAGGTAGCCGTAAACTGGGAGATTCCTGGCCACCAGTATATTTAGTTTAAGAGGTTAAGAGTTTTAACCCAGCCAGGGTAACCTGCGGGGCCGCTGCTATAAGAGCAATGGATAACTTCTAGGCGGAGGTCTAGGGCATTAGGGACAAAGAGGCGTTGGCGGAAGTAGATCTATCTATTAATAATACTGCATTCTAACTTGTTGCAATAGAGTAATTTCCTAATCTTCTTTAGCTAATGGCGAGCTTTCTAATTATATAGGGCCGCTACTATATCTCTTGCGAGTTCGTTCTCCTAGTATTCTAACTAGATTAGCTTATCCAGTAACTTTTTGGCTATTTTGGGGTCTAGAGCGGCTACAAACTCCACGTTATTAGAGTTATAGGACTTATATAGTAATTCTTCTAAGATTATAGGGTTAACTTTCTAGGGCGGTATAATAACTTAGGCTTAGTGGCGGAGGCGTTTATTATTAGCGTCCTTAGGTTTCATTCCTAGTAGTCGGCTTAGGGCGTTAGGGAGCGTAGCTTTACTGCTAGGTCTATATATAATTACAAAGTTAAACTATAAAAGGAACTCTGCCTACTAGACTTAGCGTTGGTTTAGCTGCTTAGTAGTTATAAACATCTATAGGTTCTTGTGGTTAGTAATAATTTTAAACAGCTCCTTGGTCCCTTATAGCTTAGGACGCTATTTCTCTAAAGCCTTAATAATAGCTAAGAGTTCTTTATTATAGATCTTATAGTTACACTCTAGCGTAGAGTGCTTTGTGGAGAAGAATGCAACCGGTCTTAATTTACCGTTATTATTATACTGGGAAAGGACTCCGCTAGAAGCTTAATTTAATGCGTCTGTCTCTACTACTGTTTTCTTTATATAGTTATAGTATGCTAGTACTGGTGCTGAAGTAAAGGCTCTCTTAAGGGCCTTAAATAACTTAGCTTGTTCTAGTCCCCATAGCTATCCAACGTCCTTTCTTAGGAGTTTTGTTATGGGTGTAGTAACAGCAGAATAACTTTGGATAAACCTATAGTAAAAGTTTGCAAATCTAAGAAACTGCTATAATTCTTTAACTAAGGTTGGGTTCTCCTATGCTTATAAGGCTTGGACCTTTTTAGGGTCCATACTTATTTCTTTTATTAAGATAATTAAGCCAAGGTACTTTGTCTTTGTTATATAGAACTCTAACTTGCTAATATCAATTTAGAGGCCAGTAGCTTTAAGGCGGCAAATTACCTCTTTAATGTGCCTAGTATGCTTAGCTCGAGTTTTAGAAAATACAAGGATGTCATTAAGGTATGCTATATAATAGTTATCTAGTGCGTCGTGAAGAATGTGGTTAATGTAGTTCTGGAATATAGCTAGAGCATTATAAAGGCCAAATAGGGTTACTAGTATCTCGTAGAGCCTAAAGCGGGTAATAAATACTGTAAGCCATTTATAGCCCTTAGCAATACGGATCCTGTTAAACGCGGCAATAACATCAAGCTTAGTATAGAATTTGGCGCCGTATAGGGTATTAAGTGTCTTACGGATAAGCGGGAGCGGGTATTGGTTTTTAACGGTGACGTTATTAAGTCCTCTATAGTTATGGCAGATCCTCACCCCTTCTCCTAGCTTGGCAGCGAGTAGGAGCGGGGCTATGGCGGGGGACGTTAATTCTTGGATAAAGCCTTTATTAAGCATCTTATTAATCCATTTCTTAACGCATCGGAGCTTGGTAGGGGAGAGTAGGCGGTTCTTATAGTATAGGGGCTGCTTTCCTAGTATAATTTCGATTTTATAGTCCTATAGGCGATGTGGTGGGAGCTCGTTGGTATTCTTTAGGAGAAACCCCTTAATATAGTGCCTGTGTTCCCTTAGGAGGCGTTATACGATATCATCTCTAGTTAGAGCGGGCTTGCCTTTTATAAACTTCTTAACGTCTGTATCTATAACTTTGCGGCGGAGGAACTTAGTATTTATAGTCTGGAGGTTTTCCTTAAGGAAACGGTAAAAATAATTAGGGAAGACCTTACAGGCTTCTTTCATTGTATAGTTACCATCAACTAAGCGGCGAAAGGATTTCTCTGTTAGGTCTGGTATTTTAACCAGTCTAGTAGGGAGTTTATTTATTAATTGTTTCTATTCTTCTTGTTCTACTAATTCTACTAACTCTGCCATATGGATCCTTGTTACTTGTACGCCTTTTTATTTACAAAACTGGGCGAAATTCACGGCGTGTACGTTTATAATATCGTTCAGATTGGGGCGTATTTGGTCTTCTCCTGACGTCGCGGCGGGGCTGGCTTGTCTTGGTCGGCTCTTAGGAGCGGTTCTTAGGCGGCAGCCTTGTACAAGGCGTGCGGGGAGTGGGTATAAGGTTAGGCGTTATAGTGGCGCGGTTTCTATTATCTAGGTCTTAGTAGTTCTATAGCTAGTCCTTACTATAACATAGGCTGTAGTGTGTGTATATAGTATATAGCTTAGTTCTAGGTATTAGGCTAGGCGGCTAGGGTTTAAAGGGTGTCTAGGTTGGCGTTAAATTCTTAGTGGTAGTAGTATAAAGCGGACCTTCTTTCTTGGTCTTGGCAAGGCTAGCTGGCCTATTGTTTCGGTCTTAAGTGCTAGAGTAATTCAGTTTTCTACTATCTTGTTGCTTTGCAGCTGCTTAGGTTCCCCTTTATTAGGAATATCTTTTACTATTAGGGCTTTATATATGGTCCTAGGCACTAGGCTTAGTAGTGCTAAGTATCTATATAGGGCGTCCCTACTACTGTCGGCTGTCCCCTATAGGAGACAGTTCCTAGAGTAGTAGTCTAAGTTAAAGCGGATCTTAAGCTCCCTAAAGCTGGGGTAGGGCTCGTGCTTCTAGAGCTAAGGCATACCTAAGATAATTGGGGTAGTGGGTGAGAGTTTAGTAATGAGAAAGAGCATAGCTTTAGTATAAAGGCCAATTGATATTTAGGTGGTGAAGTAGTCTATAATAAGCGAAGTTGGGATGCTATCTATAAGGCGTAGTAGCCTAGGTGCCAACAGCTTCTTAGTTATAATATTATATTTTCTTACAATAGACTCTATGTCGGCAAATACCATCGCAGTACTACCGGAGTCCACTAGGCTTGCTGTATTAATAAAAACTTAGGGGCATGGGTTGTGTAATAAGGAGAGTTAGGTTTAAACAAGGATTAATTTCTTATTACTATTTGCTAATCTAAGATCAAGTGGCAGCTTACTAATAGAAAGGACTAATTGGTCTAGTAATAGGGACCTAATCTTCTCGTCTTTCTCCTTATATGGTTTAGACCCTTGGACGCAACTTAGTCTAAGGGTCTACCTTTTAACGACTGGGGTATAGGGCTGTTTTGGCGGGGTAATCCAGTATCTATCTAGCTGGCAGTATCAGTCTCGGTTAGGGTATAGGAAGACGGTACCTCGCTAATAATATGGCCGTGTTCGTATTTGCTAACGCGGAGTTGCCAATTCTAGGCGTTGTTAACGGGTTGGGCTTCTATATAGGGCATTATTTGGAGTGACTAAGCCGTAGGGTTAAAGGGGGGGAGTCGTCTACCGCGGCTATAATGGACTCCGCAGTTGCTACGTCCGTGGTTATTAGTTTGCGTTATTTAACGGGCTAGCATTAGGACTAGGTTTGCTGTTATAGCGGGGTTATAAGCGTCCTTCTAGTGGCCAGGCAGGCCACAGGTAAGGCACAGTCTATTATTAAAGCGGCGCTTACGCTCTGTGTCTAAGATTCTATTAAGGTCCATAGGTTCTCCAGTCACTACTAAAGTTGGGGTTGGCGTAGGGGCAGGGGCTTAAGTAGGTGGGCGGTGGTTAGTGTTCTTAAGGTTGGCTTAGTGTATATAATTTGCGAGGTTCTTAGCAAATATATCTATCTGCTTGCTCTAACCTGTATAGTTACTATTATTGATTTTATGGTTAAGTCTAAGTACTAGCTCTTCCATCTTTAGAGAGATAAACTTCTGGAGTAGGTTTACCTTCTATTCGTCTGTCTTCCTAGCGCGGACCATTAACTCATTAAGCTCTCCCTTTTAGGACTAGTAATTACGCTCGCCCTAGGGGAAATAGTTAAGCTTGTTTTTTGTGACCTAGGTCGTATTAATAACCTTATAGTGGGCGGCAAGCTCTTTAAGTATATTTTCCTTAGCGGGCCATTTCTATATAGATATATTATTTGGGTTCTTGTGCATAAGCTTTAGGCCCTACTTAATAAACTTATAGGCCTTGCCTTCTAGCATATCTGAGATATAAAGGATCTGAGATTGGACTGTGTTAAAGTAGTCCTAGTTATAGTTAAAGACTCCTTTAATCTTAATATGCCAGGTCTTAAAGTTAGCTTATCGCTCTAACGGGGTACCTTTTCCGCTAAATATTAGTGGGTCTTTAGACTTCCGTTTTTTCTGCTAGGTTGCTGCCGTTATTATAGGGGTTGATTGTTTTAGAACGGCGATAGTCTTTGCCTAGAAGTTAATAGTTCCTGTCTAGGAAGTAATAAGGGCATTAAGGCTTTCGTTGGCTTTCTTATTAGCGGTATTTGTGTTATACATAAACTATAGTCCCGCTTTAATGTTGCTAAGGAACTCATTGGTATGGTTAACAAGGGTATAGTAAGCTTTATCAGCCTTAAAGGTCTTAGGGTACAGTAGGGAGCGGCGGATTGTCTATGCGATATTGGGGTGTATCTGTGTAAAGAAGTCTACAAAAACTTCGCGGGGGTTCTGGGTTTCGGCCATTTCGGCGTTATTAATGTCGCCCATTTAGGTGGTCTTTGGCGCTAAGAAAAAACTAAGGATCGTTCTAGGACTGTGCTGGATTATAGCGTGTGGACGCGTTGGCTGCGCGCGCAGGTCGCGATTGTTCTGGGGCGGAGATGACTGGGATACGGGGAATCAGTGATCGCGATAGGGCGCAATTGATGATAGCACAAACTGTCACAGTGCTGCAATGAAGTAGACTGAATAACTACGTTGTGCTATAAAGAAGAGAAGAAGGTAAAAGGGGGTATCGTATATAAATAGTAGGGCCAGCCGCCAAGGCGCTAGTGGTGGGCTAGCCAATAGTAGGAACAGTATGCGTTAGGTTAGTGCCGTGACAGTCCCTATTAACGCTATTATATACTGCTTAGCTGTTTAGCGTAGCGTAGTTGCTAAGTTAATTAAAGCCTACGGAACCTTATGTAACGGCTTGTATAAATGCCTCTAAACCAAAGCTTGTGGATTGCTATTTAACAAAGATACTAAGCTAAGGAGAAGGAAAGGTAGCCGCGAGGGCTTATATAAACAAATAGGTAGCGCGAGCCGCTAAGGCGCTAGTAGTAGACAAGCCAATAGTAGGTAAGCCAACAGTAAGAAACAGTATTAGATAGTACTAGATAGTACCAGATAGTATACTAGGTGGCAAAATATAGCAGAATTTGGCAGGTAATGCGCTCTAGCACTATTATATCACCCCCCCCTCCTAAAAAAGCCTGCCCTTAGGCGTTGTCTAAGCTCCCTATTATTATCTAAATTGTTATAATTATCTAACCTTTCTTCCTAGCATTTAATCCAGCTATCTAACTTATGTAGTAGTCTAAGGAGGTTAGGGTAGGCTAGGTAGAAGTCCTATAGCTTATAGGGGGAGTACTTAAAATTAGATGCGGGGTACCACTTTAGGTTGTTATTATGGCCTACCTAGCTTATATAGTATTTTAAGACATTATAGACCTTTTTCACTGCTAGGATTTCTTTAACTTTCTTATTCTTTATCCTTTAAAATCTAGATTAACAGTAAGGGGTTATTGTACTATTTAGGTAGTAGATTATCTATATCCTTTTATAGCCGGTCCAGAGAGAAAATAGGGTAGATCTTTATTAATTCTGGTAGCTTAACCTTAAAAAAGTATCTTACCTTTTAAAGAGTCTTATATAGGCTGGCTATTTAGTGGTCTAGCTTATGGCTTAGCCTCTAAGTTTTTTAGTTCTTTGTTAACACCTATACTTTATCTCCTACTTAGAAGTCCACCTTATAATAATATTGGTTTATATTAGACTCCTTCTTTTTTTACGCCTTTTTTATAATTATTTAAGCAGTCTCCTAGGCTCTATGTATTCTCTTAATAAATGCCTAGGCCTCTTTATAGCTAAGGCGTTTACGGGCTATAGCGGGTTTAGTAGGCCTATCCTAATTAAAGGACGTTTATAGTGTATACCTATAGAGTAGTTTAAATAGGGATATCCCTATACTATTATGGAGGAGTATAAGCCATGTATAGCCTATTATAGGTAGTAATTCCAACTAGTTATCCTAATAGTAGTCTATAAAGGGATGTAGCCGCTAGTTAAGGCACTAGTTTATAATCTTAGTTTGACTATTAGTCTGGGGATGGAATATAGTAAAGAGCTTAATCTTAATCCTAAGGATATAGTAGAATTTATTCTAGAAATCTAATATAAACTAGGGACTATGGTTAGAGATAATTAATTTGGGGGCACTGTAGAATTAATAGATGTTATTAATATAGAGGCGGGCTATATCCTTTATAGTTATAGTCTTAAAACATAAAAGGGAGATAGATTGCTTATATAATTAGTTAATTACTATAAAGGCCATATTGTGACTATGGGCGTCCTTTAGAAATGACTTAAAGTCTAGAACTGGTAGCGGTTATAGCTACCTAGGAGTTTAATTCCTAGGGGTATCTATATGTCTATAGGTATGGCAGTTTCTAATAAATCGTGCTATATTAGATAGAAGTCCTTCCTAGTAGTAATAGGGCGCTAATAATTAGTAGGTCTTGTCTTAACTAGGGTATACTATAGAGACTTAATAGTGGGCTTTACGGATTAGCTCTATCTATAGGTTATTGACGTCTAAAACTATAAGCTGTTTTTAATATAAGAGTAGTCCTTCTTCTATTTCTAAATTAGGGTTACCTTTTATAGCTTAGTCGCAGAGGGCCTTTAGGGAGTTGGCCGTATAGTTTATAGTTAGGATGCGATTAATTAGGCCTATTAGTTTATCTAAGACATCTCCTTCTATAGGTACTAAATTATTCTATTTAGGGTCTAGCTCCTTAAGGATCTATAGGTTAAGCTATTTAAAGTAAAGGAGGGCGCGTATCTAATATTAGGCCTTTAGCTTATCTTAAGGACCTATATCTTGTTCCCTTTAGGTTAATATATTAGCCTTAGAGTTTTACTTACTAGAATAATATATAATCGTAAAGAAGAACTAGGAGAGTATTTTAGCCTAATAGGCTTATTATCTAGTAAGCTACTTTATAGTTATAAAGTACTCTAGGGCTTTATAATCCGTATATATTTTAATCTGGGGGTTTATACCTTCTAGCTCTACACGCTATTAGAATAGTAATTAGATAATAGCTGGTATTTTTTTATCGTGTACTTTATTGTCGGTATCACTTCCGGTAATACGTAATGCTATTGCAATAGTATGGGTGGTAACTGATTTTGATTAATGCTTATTAATTCTCCTATTCTATAGGTGGAATTTGGTAGATTTCTTAAGCTCGCTTAGTTCACGTAATCAACCCCTTTTAACTCGCGTTTATAGGCAAGTTGCCGCAAATTGCCCTAGATTGCCGTCATGTAATGGCAATTTGCGGTTACATAACTGCAAGAACGCAACCTTAATCAGACACTAGGAGTATTTAGTTTTTAACGGTGCTTAAGCACGCCGCCTACTAAATTCTACTACTTTCCACCTGTTAAATTCCACTACTTTCCACCTATTAAATTCCACCAAATTCTGCCAAATGGCTGAAGTAACCAATCACGATTTTCTATACCCGGCATAGAAAATTGCCATTGGCTTGCTTAGTACTAGCGCCTTAGTTACTGGCTTAACATCTTTATACTCTCTATTCCTATCTTTCCATCTTCTCCTCTTTTTACCCACTTAGTAACCTATAGCTTAATTATATTCGTATTAATTAGGTCCTTTAACGCTTAGCAAGGTTTTAATTTTATTATAGCGTCTACAGGGTTACTGCCTCCATTAATCTATTTAATCTCTGCTATTTCTCTTTTCTTATATAATTGTTATAAACATATTAGGTTAACTATAAGTCGTTTCTCTTATATTGTCCCGAGTTTGACTAGGCAGTTATATAGAGATTTTAAATTAGTATAAAGGGTAAGTAGTAATTATTTAAGTTATAGAATCTTCTTAATGGTTACTTTAATTACAGCTCCAGTGTTAAATCTATGGGCTATACTATATAGTTTAGACGCTAAGACGCTTCGTATAACTCACTTATATTTAATAGATAACCAATAGAGGATATTGGCCCTATTATCCTTGTCTATAAGTGTAATAATAAAGCCGATCTAAGAAGAGAGGTTATAGTTATTAGCAAAGGACGAGTCCGTAAATATTATTAGTTTAAGAGTGCTTATATTAAGTCGTACGAAGCGAAGTCCTCGGGAGGGATTATCGATTTACTATTACAGCCGCTTATTAAGCTGCTTCATATATTCTTCCTTTGGGTTAACAACTTGTACTATAAAGAAGAGGTTAAAGGCAGCTTCTAGTTAATAGACTATGGCAATATAGGCTCCTCTTACTCTCTAGGTAACGTACTAGTCCTTTAGTATAACTGCCTTATAGACTTCCCCTCTGGAGCTAGTTAGGTCTATAGCCTTTATAGTAACCAACTTTAGGTTCTAGCATTAACGTTCCTAGGTAAGGGCTATTAAGTCCTTTTCTTGCCTAATACAGCCTCTGTTAAACTTAATTAAGGTATTTAACGTAAGCTTCTCTCTCTTCTTTACTAAAAACTTTGCTTTCTAAAGCCTAGCTTCTTTAGCCTCCGCAAAGGTTTTATTAGTAAGAAATAGTATATTATTAGTCTACAGTCCTATAATTCTAAAGCCGTTGCTATTTATGTATAATAAGCAGGGGTTATATATTAACTAGTTCATCCGTAGCTTATTAAGGTAGTGGCGGTAGTATATATTAAACTAATAGTTACCGGCTTCCGGGACACCATAGAGTGGTTTAATAACTCTTAGAATTAATCTATTCTTTAGTTTAAGTTCTGGTAGTAGGCGTATAAAGAAGTCTCTGTTTAGGTGGGTACTGGACTATATATAAGCTTATAAAATATCGCGTAGGTATAAAGAGGCCAGTCTTCTTTTGTTTCCTTATAGGGTTGCTATAAGTACTAGGATAATTCTCTAGCTAACACATTAAATGGTTGGTGATTGTATTTTAGGACAAATCTTTGCTATAGTTATTATAGGCTTATATAACTAGTTTAGACTTCTTAAAGGCCTTATCTATTCTAGCGTTCTTAATCTTATTAGTAAACCGGGAGTTAAAGATTCTGACTCCCTTTAGGACGTCTGCTGTATTAATAAACTTAAAGACGCCTTTCTTAAGTAAACCGTTTATCTCCTTGCGTTAAGACTCTATAAATAACGGTAAGGTGCACTTAAGGGTTATAGTATTAGGTTTCGTTAGGCTGTCATTAATAAATATTAATACGTTCGTAATGTTTTGCTAGGACTTTATTGGCAATTATTATATCCATTTTAATCTTTGGAGGGGTATAGTAGTTATTGGTTCCTTAGTTAATTTCTTAGTTAGTTCCTTAGTTAGTTCCTTAGTTAGTTCCTTAGTTAGTTCCTTAGTTAGTTCTTTAGATAGCTCCTCCTCTAGTTCCTTATTAGGTTCTTCTAGTTTAGGTTATAGGTATAGCTTTACTATTATAGTCCTAAAGTTAGTAGGTCTACTAGAGAGTTATACCTTATATATTTCTCCATTAATTCTAAGTAACTTAAATAGGCCAGTTTATCTACCGCTTTGTCCAGTATTATCTTTACGCTATACGAGCACGTCTGAGTTAAGGGGGAGGTTGTGGATTATAGTAATAAATGGACCATTTTATTAGTTTAGTGCATCATTAACTTGCTTCTTTACCCTAATTCTTACAATCTCCTCTATTGCCTTCTTTATAGCTGCCGCTCGCTATATAATAGAGGGTGCTGGTGGGTCGAGTTCGCTTATATAAGGGTAGACACCAAAGATAAAAAGTGTTAGGACTAAGCCATCTAGGCCAGCTGTATTATTAGCGGCCTTTACCGCTATTTATAAGGCCAGTTCTTTAGTTATTCCTAAGTCCTATAGCTCCTCCGTAATTATCTAGTATGCTTAGCGTAGTGTTAGATAAGCTCTTTCTACCATTCTAATAGACCAGTAAGCTTCCACTAGGACGCTCTTGGTTAATATAGCTATTACTATAGCATGCTATTAAAACTCCTTGCTTGCAAAGTTCTTTCTAGCGTTATAGGTAATATAGTTAGGTGGTCTAATATAGGTGTCAATCTAATATAGTCGTAGGATGTCCTAGGTATGTTTTGCGGAGATGTTACATAGCTATCTCGCAGCTTAAAATCTAGTAGCTTTATTAATTACATAGAGAATAGGACTCCCGTTAATATACATAATATTAATAAAAATAGAATAGTTAAAATCGGAATCTTAGTCTTCTTATAGTGTGAATTTAAACCGTTTAGGAGACTTGCTATATTTCTAGCAGTGGGAACAGTACTTAGTAAGGTAGTTAATAGCCTACTTATTAATATTATCGTGGCCAGAGCGTTCTAGTACCTTATATAGCTTGTCTGCCAATAGATATCTAAAGCAACGGTAAAGTCAGCGGAGTTTAGTAGTAGTTAGGTAGTAAGGGTTTTAATTAAATAAGTAGGTTATAAATAACTGCAGTAACTCTTCCTATAATAGGAAGGGGTGACCAAATTAGCGAACTACTGGCACCGATTTTATTAGGGTGACTAGGACGTTCTTAAGGTTATTGTAATAGACCTTTAGTATGTCCATATCTGCGAGGCATAGTAGGAAGGGTATATCGGCCTTTATAATATAAAACTCAACATTACCAACTGGTGTATTAACTGTGATAGAGCTAATAAAAGAGGTAGAACCAATACCAAACTGGACATTAATAGCGCTAGCCTTTAAAGTATTAATAACGGTATTATAGGTCTTTCTATATACGAGGTATTATCCGTAACCTACTATTAATCTCTTTAAAGCTCCGGTATTAATTATTACTCTATAGAACTTGTTAGATGTATACTAGCTAATAGCAACATAGGCAAATAGGTTTAGGTTATTATAGTAAGTAATTAAATTAGTGCCAGTAATTATATAGGTAAAGGATTGGTCTGCTAAGTTAGTTACAGTATTAATAGCTCCTTTATACTGTATCGTTCTAAAAGAGGTAAAAAACAGTTTAGTCTATTCTTAGGTTAGAGATGCTGTTAGTAACTTAATATTAATTATAAGAGCTTCTATTGCCTTATTAATAGATTCTAAGTTAAGTTTATTACTATTATTATCTATTCCTTCATACTTAGTAATATACTATTAGGTATATCTATTAAAGCAGCGGTTAAATCTGTCCTTAAACTTCTTCTTTAATTTATTACGTTCTTCTCTAGAGTGTTTAAATAACCAATAACCTTCTTTATTATAGACAAAGCAGCGCTTCTTTAGTAATGCATATTAGCTAGATAAGGATAATTATATTCTATAAGGTGATCGAGGGTATTGTCTATAGTAGCGGCAGTTAGTAAAGAAGGCTTAGGGGTTCTTACTATTTAACTTTTTAAATATTATAATAGAGTATTATAAGTTATTAATTAGGCCAGTTAAGCTATTAGAAGGTTTAAAGCAGGCATATTAACACACTAGTAACTCCTAGCAGGCGTTAATAAGCTTATTATAAAGGAACTTATCTGTATATAAATTTAGGTTAAGACTATACTAGAGGTGTCTTAGTTCTTTAATAAGTAACTATAGGCAGTCTAAGGTTAATTTTCTAGCATTCTCGCTCTTGCCTATTGTAGACTTTAGAGTTGTTAAGTTCTATTATCCTAATATACCGCGTCTATATTTAGGTCCCTTAAAGTAATTATATATAGCGTTACAGATTTAGTTAAATAAAAGGGTTAGGGTAACGTTTTTAAGGTTAGTATAGTAGTGGTTAAGTGCTAGACCGCGTAGTATTATAGGGTAGGCTTTAACCTTAGCTTCTTAGGGTACATCAGCTCTGCTATAAAGGTTATAGAAGATAGTAAGTTTAAAGTTAAAGTTATTATCTTCTCTGCTGTACTTATTATCTTCTATATATATCTTTATAAGGTTTATTAACTCCTTACTAAAACCCTAGTTTTAACTCTGTCCCCTAGGTAGTTCTAGTTATAGGGTTAGGTTAATATAATTAGGTTCCTATTATAGGGGTAGTATAGGGGTAGGTTAAGGTGTAGTAGGTAGTATTATAAGTAGGGTAAGGTTTATAGCTGGTAAAATTAAAATTAGGGTTTTAATGGTACTAGTACTAGCGAAGTTATTCTTAAGGAGGTAGTTAATTTGTCCTAAGGTAAACTTTCCTCTAGTTGCTATATACTCCTTAATCTTAAGCTTAGTCCATTTTATAGGGTCTTCTTCTTACAAGGTATTAAATAGCAATTTAGGGACTATAGCATTCCTATACTTCCTTATCTATACGCTATTAGTCTATAGGAACGTTCAGAGCTTTTAGATACTAATTTAGTTGCAATCCTTAAAGATTTATATTATAAAGTTTTAGAAATCTTCCTTATAGACCTCCCATAGTTTATCATCCTTAAGGTTATATGCTTTGTATTCTAGGATCTTAAACTTTACAAATTTATTAATATCCTTTGTGGTGGTTTCGTTGGACTATAAGTTAATGCCTTTAGGCCATTTCTCCTGTCCTGCGTTAACTTGTGCCTTAATATCTAATATATTAATTCTTATCTCGTAACTCCTGTTAAGTTTAATTTTAGGTTCTAGATAAAAAACGCGTAATAGACGCGAATTAAGGGCCTATTAAAAGGGTTAGTTCCTTAAGTACCTAATGCATTTAAAATGCGTAATAGACGCGAACCAAGGGCCTATTAGATAGGGGTTAGTTCTTTAAGTACCTAAAGGCTATGTATAAAAAATCAAGGGCCAATTAGATAGGGGTTAATTTTTTAAATACACGTTAACTAATACTCCTTAACGTAATCTAGGTAGTATAAAATGCATAATAGACGCGAACCAAGGGCCTATTAAAAGGGGTTAGTTCCTTAAACACCTAAGGGCCGTATATAAAAAATTAAGGGCCTATTAGATAGGGGTTAACTTTTTAAATACACGTCAACTAATGCTCCTTAGCAGGCGAGATCAGTAGAGGCCTTTAGCAGGGACTAATTAAGCTCGTCTCTCTTTATAGATAATACGTCTCCTAATCTACAATTACTAATTAGTGTCGGTATCACTTCCAGTAATACATAATGCTATTATAATAATATGGGTGGTAACTAATTTTAATTAATGCTTATTGATTCTCCTATTCTATAGGTGGAATTTAGTGGATTTCTTAAGCTCGCTTAGCTCACATAATCAACCCCTTTTAACTCGCGTTCGTAGGCAAGTTGCCGCAAATTGCCCTAGATTGCCGTCACGTGATGGCAATTTGCGGTCACATAACTGCAAGGACGCAACCTTGATTAGATATTTATAGTTATACTTAGCTAGGTCTATTGTTTTTAAAAAGAAGGTAATAGGGTACTATTTACTGTCTAGATATAACTATAATAGGATTTTTACTATAACTCCATTAGAAGCGTCTATCTCTAGCATTAATTTAAGGTCCGGGTTATAGTAATAAAGGATTTAAGAAGAGATAAGCTAATTTTTTAACTCTTTAAAGGCTTCTATATAGTCATTATTAAAGATAAAAGGTGTGTCTTTCTGGGTAAGTTATATAAGAGGCTTTACTATAACTCTATAGTTATAGATAAATTAGTAATAGAAATTACAAAAACTAAGAAAGGACTGGATCCCCTTTATAGTATAAGGGGGTTTCCAGTTATAGATTATCTTAACCTTCTTAGGGTTGACTTTAATCCTATTTATACTCACTATAAACCTAAGGTACTTTATACGTTTTACCCTAAATTTATATTTCTTAATATTAACTTATAAGCCTGTATTTTATAATCTCTTTAGGACCTTCTTAATATAAACCTAGTGCTTAAGTTTATTATCTAAGTATATAAGAATATTATCTAGGTATACTATGCAGAATTTATTAAGGTAATTAAAAAGAACGTTATTTATACATCTTTGGTATATAGCTAGTCTGTTTATTAGTCTAAAAGGAAGAACTTTATATTTATAGGACCTATAATAGGTACAGAATATTATTAAATCTTTAAATATAGGGTCTATTTTAATTTGGTAGAAAGCTTAGCGGATATTAAGTTTAATAAAGATCTTTACCTGGCTTAGATATATAAGGGTCTTGTTAATTAAAGGAATAGAATACTAATCTTTTTAAATAATAGTATTTAGTTTCTGATAGTTAATATAAAAATTAAGGCTTTTATTAGGCTTTTTTATAAATAGAATAGGGGAAGTAAAAGGGGCTTAACTTGGCTTAATAAACCCTTTATTAAGGTTATTAATTAAGTACTACTTTATTGCTTTTAGCTTATCTATTAATTGTTAGTGTTGGAATCACGGTAGGGGGGTTTTGGTTTCAATCGTTTTCTTCTTCTTTCTCTCCCTCTTCTACTTCTATAGGTGGAATTTAATGGATCTCCTGAGCTCGCTTAGCTTATGTGGTTAACCCAATTGGTTACAAGTAACCGTGTCAACTATATTATAGAACCTTATTCAGACACTGGCAACAACTAAGAAATAAGAAAAAGAATAAAAAGATACTAGTAAATAAGTCCGTAGTCTCTATCCTTCTCCCTTCGCAAATTCGGTCCAAAACGCCTCCGCCTTGGGGTCGCCGTAATAGCTAAAACAGGGTTCTATATTAAGGTAGAAGTTAGAAGCTCCAAACCTCGCTATAAAGGTATCCCCTTGGTTATCGTCGTCGTCGTTATTGTCCTTAGTATCGTCATTGCTGCCCTCAAAATTGGAGATGTATTGACGTATTCTTCGGTCCCTTTCTTCCTTTATATGGTTCGTAGACCAACATCTAGATTTACTGCATACAAAGCACTTTTTGCCCTTATTGCGGTATTAATAATTAGGGGGGTAGTGTTATCGGTTAGAGGAGTAGTATCATTGGTTAGTATAGAATGATTTAATCTCTGGTTCTTGTTTACCGTACGTCATAATTAAGGATTTAATGTTGCTAATAAGGCCAGTAAGGGTAGTAGCGGGTTAAAAGCAGGCTGGTTTACAAGCTAGTACGTCTTAACACGCAATAAGGAGCTTATTATAGAATATTATTTTATTTTAGAGGTCCTTTGCTAACCTACGTTATGGCTGCCATATCTTATTAATTAATATCTAAAATGCTTGGCCTGTATTAAGTCCTTTTTAAGTAGTAACTTATTTAAGTATAATTACATTCCATTTTAATAGGATGTTGCGTTTATATTTGTTACCTTTAAAGTATAATCTAAGGCCTATGCATACATTCTCGAGAAGGTTAAGATCTTTAAGGTAGGTAAAGTAGTATTTAAGAGCAAGGCCGCGGAGCATAGTAGGAATAGCAATAATATACGCTTGCTTAGGGACACCAGCTTAAAGGCAGTAGTTTTAGAAGATCTTAAACTTAAAATTAAAGTTGTCTTATTCGCTAGAGTATTTAACTTCGTCCGTATAGAGCTTAGCTAAGTTAGTAATCTCTCTTCCGAAGTTTCCTTATAGGGTAAGCTGGTCTGTGGCTTAGGTCATAGTCGGGGTTAGAGTTGCTAGGGTTAATAGGGTATTTAATAGTTAAATAGCTTAAACAGGGGCAGTCGGTAGTAATAGTAGAGCTAGGGTAGGGTCGTCAGTAGGGCCGTCAGCAGGGCCGTCGGTAGGGCCGTTAGTAGGGCCGTCAGTAGGGTCGTCGGTAGGGCCGTCGGTAGAGCCGTTAGTAGGGTCGTCGGTAGGCCATTTTAAGGGAGTTGGTTCGTAAATAGTTCCTAAAAGGCCGTCTGCAATTAACTTCCTTGCCTCCTTCCGTATATATACTCTATTTTTACGGAGGTAATCCCTAATCTTCTTTAATCGATCCTTGCCAAGGTCATCAAGTATATCCCTTATAAATAACTCAAAGTCGTTAATAAAGTTCTTCTATAGGTCGAATCCCTTCCATCTATTCTCCTTATATATTAATAAACGCCAATTAACAAATGCTTTAACTTCCTTAATGTTAGTTACGGTCACGTTAATTCCAGTCTCCTATTTTTTAGTATCTATTACAGAGGTAGCCATCTTTTAGTTCTATAGTTAATTTAATTCAATAGTTAAACTAGAAGTGTGGAAATAACTACAAACTAATTATTCTAAAGGCGTAATGGACGTAGGTTAGAAGCGCGAGTAACTTTATAAACTAGCCTTTAGGCTTAGCAAGCAATACCTTAATTCTTAGCCTTTAACAAGAGGTCTAGAGAATCAGACAGTGCCTCTCTTCGTTATACCTTGCTAATCTATACGGCACTAATTAGTGTTGGAATTATGGTAGGGGGGTTTTGGTTTCAATCGTTTTCTTCTTCTTTCTCTCCCTCTTCTACTTCTATAGGTGGAATTTAATGGATCTCCTAAGCTCGCTTAGCTTACGTGGTTAACCCAATTAGTTATAAGCAACCGTGTTAACTATATTATAGAACCTTATTCAGACAGTTAGTAAATGGGGCTATAGCCTAGTAAGTTCTTGGCTTTTAATTAAATCTTATAATTATATATCCTATAAAGAGGTAACTTGTCTAAAGCCGCCTTTAAGAATGCATCTTTGTACTTTATATAAATAGTAAAAAGGAGACGTTTAACTAGTTTCTTATTGGTTTCCTTAGCTGGCTTTTCCTCCCTATTATTAATAATTTGGTTAATCTTATATAGGCTTATTATAAAGACCTTATTATCCTTCTGGTATATATTAAAGTAAAACGCTATTACGTTAATTATAGTAATATCTACTATAGGGGGGTTATAAGATAATGGGGGTATGGCTTTAGGGGTTTCTAGGGTATTAGTATTGTTATTACTCCCTCTAGCTCCTATTGCATTTTTTAGAGGTTATCCCTTATATCCTATTAGTACATTCTTTTCTATACTAGTTGGATCTGCGCAATTAGGACGTTGTCTATACTACTTTCTATCCCGCTTTTATATATAGAGTCCTCTTTAAATATATTACTTTAGGAGAGTATCTTTATTAGTATGGAGTTCTTACCAGCCTTATAGTGGGCATCTTCTTAGGTAAAGGCTAGGTTACGGTTTCTAACATCCTGCTAATAGATAGGGTCAACTCTTATAGCTAGTATCTTATAGTTAGTCTAAATTTCTCTAATAAAGGAAGGCAGTTTCAGTCTATTCTTTAGCTAGATAAACTATCTTTATTTAATATTTAACTAAATATTAAAGTAGGATATCTATTTCCAGCTAAGGATTATATTATAAGACCCTAGGTCTAGGATATAAAAGAGGATACCAAATTAGCGCTGTCTATTAATAGCAATATATAACTTTAAGATATGGGTAACCGGCTTACCGGCTTAGCTATTATAGCCTTTTACTTAAATAGGCTTCTCTAGTTAGGTAGTATTTACATTTAAGAACTTAGTAACATTATTTATATAAGTAGTGTTTATAAAGGTAAAGCTATTTGCTCCAGTGTTAATAAGGCATTAGGAAAATATTCGCAGGATGAGATTTAAGTAGACTTTGATTTTCGCGTTTTGCGTAATTGATATGCAATTTGACTAACTCGACACGCAATTAACTAACTTAACACGCAATTGACTAACTTAACATATAATTTGACCAACTTGACATATAATTAACTAACTTAATACGCAATTCGACTAACTTGACATATAATTAACCAACTTGACACATAATTTGACTAACTTGACATGCAATTGACTAACTTGACACGCAATTTAACCAACTTGATATGCAATTAACTAACTTAACACACAATTTAACTAACTTAACATGCAATTAACTAACTTAACAACTTTAAAAGTTAAATAATACGTAGTTAACCTACTTAACAACTTTAAAAGCTAACTGTAACGTGGTTAATGGGGTTTTGACCGCTACCCTAGTTATAACCGTTTAGAAAATCAAAACTAGCCAAAATGCTAATTTGGTGGTAAACAACTAACAAAAGTTCCAAACGGTTATAACTAGGGTAGCGGTCAAAACCCCGTTAACTACGTTATGTTTCTTGACACGCAGTTAACCTACTTAGCAACTTTAAAAGGTAACTATATATTTCTTGATATGCAATTAAGGTA
>Ga0307507_10005760_pt1 | contig 19931 bp, 18 predicted proteins | sample 7_EM_MG_FD_207223 | JGI IMG/M metagenome (GOLD analysis project Ga0307507, IMG submission 207223) | Populus trichocarpa ectomycorrhiza microbial communities from riparian zone in the Pacific Northwest, United States - 7_EM | ecosystem: Host-associated > Plants > Roots > Unclassified | place...
ATTCTAACTGGTCTCCCTTTAATAGTTATCTAAATAGGTCCTGTTTTAAGATTAATAATACCTCCTCTATAGGCTATCTAATCTCCTAAAATTATTATAAGTGGATATAGGTGTTCCTTCTGTTTATATAGTAACCCCATCCTTTCTACTGCCTTTAGTAATATATGCTTCCTAATTGCTCCACTATCTACCAACGCTTTAAACTGCTAATCTTGCCACTTAGCTCGTAAATTTAGGTATCGCCCTTAAATTCCTTTAAGGGTCTAAGGCTCTAATACTGGTTCCCTCTAGTCCCATACGCCTCCCCTTTTCTTAACTATTGGCTGCTAGATCCTACCTATACTTAGTCCAACTTTAGCCAATACTTAGTTTATTTCTTTTCCTCTATATGCTATAGATAAGTGTTCTCTAGGCACTCCCACCACTATTATCCATCTAGGTATTTTTCCGTAAGGAATCTTCCTAGTTAAAGTATTAAGTCCCTTTAACCTTATACTTCTACTAAGTGCTAACTATATATATACTTAGCATTCCTAAACCGCTTTTCCTCTAGTGCCTAATATATCCTTACTAGGTACTTCCGGTTCTTATCTTTAGGTGCTCTATATATATTATATATATTATCCACACAAGCTATCCACGATAGTATATAATACGCTATATGTTTTAGGTTAACTCTTAGTTCATCTTTATTCTTAAGTTTAAACCTATACCTAGTTGTCCTAACCACTAGTATCTCTGCTATAGGTACTAAGACTTATCGCTCGCTTCTCTAGTCCCTAGATCCCTCTTCTAGGTTTCTTAACATTATAATTAATGCTCCTTTAATATAACTCATGCGTTTTTCCGTAATAGGTTAGTCTTAGACAACTTTTTTATCTAGCTATATATAAAAGTCTTTCCATTTGTTATTATGTCGTTGCCTATACCACTTTCCGTATAACTGGTTTAGTATATATGGTCTATTTATTAGAAAGTACCTTATTATTACTACATTGTAACATCCTTTAGTATGTCTTTCTTTAAACCTAGTTGGAATATCTAGATCCTCTTCTTATTCCAGTTTATCTAACTATTTTACCCTAAGTGTCCCTATACTTGGCCTATTAGTAACTCTTTGCATAGGTGCTCTATTCTTTATATAACCTAGCGTAGCTAATCTCTTATCTAGCTTTTACTCTTACTATATAATAATTCTTATCCTAAACTTATCCATAGTTTCTTATTTTCTATGTCTTGCAGCTAGATCTTTGTAGTTGTCTTACTTTTTAATCCTAGTATTAACTATTCAATCTTTAGGCTAAACACTACGTTTACCTAGGATTGCTAACGTTTTTATTTATTCTCCAAACTCGTGGTTCTTAAACTTGCGTCCTATACTTATTCGTTTATTACTAAACTAAGTTACTGCCCTTTCCTATTGGTTTTCGTCCGTTATAGGTCCTTAGGTGTGTCTTATCTCGTCTTAAGAATCTTAAGCTTCTCTTATCTCTACTTAAGAATCTTAAGCATATAGCCTTTTGCCTTTATTAAGTAATAAGCTAGCACTAGTAGTTGTCTGCTTGCTTAGTTTCTTTTAAACGTTACTCCTATTATCTTGTAAAGCGATGGAAATTGTATCTAACGGTATTATAACATCCGTTACTAAACCTTATTCTTTAATAGTCTCAGTTTCTGCTTCTATTTTAACTTCTTTAAGGTCTGCATGCTCCTAGTAAGCTGCCTTTATTACCTTATTGTTAGTAAATGCTTCGCCTATATTAAATTTATTGTCTTTAATATCCAATCTATAAGCTAGTTTATTGGTTCCTCTAAACTTAAATAACAATAGCTCCTATAGCCAATAGCTTGCGCCGTACTTAGCGTCCTTATAAATTCGGCATGCGTTGTTATAACAATACATAAAACTGTTAATTAAATACTCTTTTATTCCTTATAGTGCACTGTTGTCCCTCTATACGTATATGCCGTCTGCTGGCCTAGTTCCCTTTACTATATAGTTACTCTAACCACCTCTATAGTCTCTAGCAAAATGACCTTATTTTCCGTAATTTATACAAGCCCCATCTTTAAACTATTTTTCTTGCTATAGAGTCTGCCTAAACGTCTTCTGCTGCTAAGATCCCTAATTTAGCCTCTACTCCTAGGTCCTTTAATTACTTAATCCTTAACCTTTAAGTTTCTATGGTTTCTTTTCCCACCTTTAGGTTTCTTTGGTACCGCTTAGGTCCATTAGCTCTGCGCCATTCTATAGTTTTTAACTCTGTATCTATTGTTGCGTACTCTGCGCCTTATATAACTATAGAACTCTATCTTGCCCTCTCTTAGCTTGTTCCCTTTAGTAGATTCTATTATTAATCTTTATTAACTAATCTATTAACTCTCTTAGAGTATCCGCATCTTCCATTAGGATAATTACGTCCTAGACTTTAGCCTTAAGTCCCTGTTTATACTATACTATAAGCGCCCTATTATTCCACTTAACCTATATGGCTAGTGTTTAAAACTGTGTTATATACTTAATTACTAAAGTGCGTTATACTAAGTTCTAAAGCTTTTATTCTGCTATAGTTGTGGCCTCCAGATCTCCAAATATCTATATTAGTTGCTCTGCGAACCCGTTCTAACTAGTAAATATATACTATACGTCCTGGTTAGTAGTTGTTATACTATTAGCCTATATTTCTATAAGATACGGCTTAAACTACTTAAGTGCCCTCCCCGTTAGGAATAATCCTGTATAGGCTACTTAATCTAACAATATTGCTAACTTCGCTCCTTCCTATACTACCTTAAAGTGCATCTATATAAGAAATCCCTTAAGCTTCAACTTCTCTCCTAAGAATTATTTAATTGAAGGTAGCTTAATCTTTGCTACTCTAATTCCATTAATGCGTTTTTTAAGTATCCTATTATTATCTTATAAGTGATTAACCATTTCCTATAACTGACCTTGCGTAACCACTTAAGAATCCCTATTGTCTATACTAGTATCACCTAGCCCTAAGGTTATGGCTGCCGTCGACGCCGTTATAACTAGTGCTGCTCTTAGTGGCATATTATTCGATCTTGTTTAATACCGTAACCTTAGTAGTAAATGTGTAACGGAACCTTATAGCTTAAACTACAGTGGGTCCTATTATTAGGCTGGGTATATAGGTAAGAATAAAACAATAACATAATAATAACTAGTGGAGTAGTTACCTAACAGATTAACTCTAATTATATTCTAAGATTTACTATAAGGAGAGAACTATCTACGGTAGGGACTAAGGTCCTTTAAATACACAACTATACTCCTAAGAAATCCTCTCTTATACGTAAGGTACGTGTTATACGTATTATACGCGGACGTACACTGCGTATACTCCGTATACTGCGTATAATATTATATAACTCGCTTATTATTCCTTGTTACATAGTTCCACTAGATCTATCCTAGACCGTGCCTATATTAACCAACTAGCTTCCTACGACTCTTCTCCAAGTAGTTGTAACATTGTACTTAAAGCGTCCGTAACATAAACTGTCTTTATTAAACGTTTAGCTAAATATTAAAGTAGGACATCTATTTTTGGCTAAGGATTATATTATAGGACCCTAGGTCTAGGATATAGAAGGGGATACTAAACTAGCGTTATCTATTAATAGTAATATATAGCTTTAAGACATAGGTAACTGGCTTACCGGCTTAGCCGTTATAGCCTTTTACTTAAACAGGCTTCTCTAGTTAGGTAGCATTTATATTTAAGAACTTAGTAACATTATTAGTATAAGCAGTGTTTATAAAGGTAAAGCTATTTACTCTAGTGTTAATAAGGGCAGTTATATTAACTCTATATCTATTTTAAGATAATATATATAGAACTATAAAGTGTTTTCTACTTATTAGTTAACTTAGATTAATCTCTTTAAGATTAATAGGATACCCTAAGGGGGAGTCTTTCCCTAGGGTTCTTCTTTTCCTAACTTATTAGATGTTTCTTCTTCCTCTATCTCTTTAATATTACCTATATCTTTTAACTCTGGGTAGGATATAGTAAAGTAACTATCCTTTCCGCAATTAAAGCACGTAACCATGGTAGGGTTAATTAGGGTATTATAATAAGCATTGGCCATAGGTATAGTACGTAGCAATTTAAATAAGGCTCATGGGTAGGTAGTTATGACTGCTTTTACTATAAGGGCAGTTGTAGTTTATCTTCTAATGCTAGCTCTAGTTAACGTAGTGGATAGGTTCTGGTTACTATAGGGCTTCTTTAGTTAGTTAGAATAAGTATTAATTTATTTTAGTTCTAAATCCAGCGATGAATATTAGGCTATAAGTCTTTAGTAGGTTGGTAGGTTATCTAAGGCTACCGCAATCTTCTCTTATAGTTGGACCATTAGCTTGTTATATAGGTCCAAACAGTAGTTCCTAGGAGGAACCTAGCCTTTTCCTACTAGGTATAAGAATTAAGTCTAGAACTTAGTAAAGGATTAGTTTGGTTTTATTATTAGGCGATTATAGTTATAACGGGCATCCTGTACTTTATTTAGATTAATATAGATAGTAGCCAAGTGCTATATTATCTTGTTAATAGATATAAACTAAATAGGTAACTTGTCCTTAAACTTAACCTAAAGGTATTACTAGGCATCCCCAATGGTTTAACTAAAGAGGTAGAGCATTTTAGCTTCTTTAGAGGGGAAATAGTTATGGTTAATATGGAGCTTTCCTTATATTTGGATCCTCTAATTCTTAAAGGTAGGGTCTATCTTATTAAATAGCGGTTAAGGGTTAGGGAGCTTAACAGACTTTAATTACTTTATTATTATATCCGTACTCTCTAGTATATTATATTTAGTTAAGTAAATAGGTTAACTAAGGCTTTATAAAGGGGAGGCTAGGCTGTTTTATAAGGTAGTAAGGCTTTCTAGGATCTCCTTTAGAGTCTCTTATATACTTTAGGCTTAAAGATAATTAACCTTCTAATTAGCTAAAAGGGCACGAATCTACTTATGTATATCTATAACGTTGTTATTATCTTTAATTTCTAATTCTAACTGGATCTTGGGTTCCTCTTAGGTAGAGGCAGGTCTTTTAGATAAGCTCGCTTTATGTACCATTGTCGGCTTCCTAAGGTTTGTTGGAATTATATGATTCAGTTTTAATTCTGGGGTTCTTTTGGGTATACAGGTTAAGTACAGTCTGGCCTATAGATTGGGATATTGTTAGGGCCTTCTTAGGCGTAGTAGTGTGAGTCTTTTAATGTCTAAGTATAATGCGTTGACGCGTTGTTGCAGATAAAGGTCTTCTTTTTTAGGGTGGGATATTATTAAGGCCTTCCCAGGCAACATAGGGAGAGCTTAGTATAATGTAATGGACTCGTACAAATGCTTCTAAACCGAAGCTTGTAGATTGCTACCATATAAGAATACTAAGCTAAGGAGAAGAAGAAGACTGGTAGAGACTGGCAAGATATAAAAGGTCGTTAAGGCGCTAGTAGTAAGCGAGCCAATAGCAACTTGGCAGAATATGGCAGGATTTAGCAGATTGCCCAGAAAACGGCAAATTGCCTAGGAAACGGCAAAGTAGCAGGTGACGCGCTCTAGCACCATCACAATAGGCGGTGTGGATACTGCGGATTAATTAAGGTCTTATTATACCACATTAAGGTTAAAACGGAGGACTTAGAAGGCTCTATTTCACTTCCTACTTAATATAGTAATAGTTAATTGCTATCTGCTATTATTTTATAAGCTGTTTGCTTACAGAGCTAACTATAAGGAGTCATATAAGCAATTTCAAAAGGATCTTCGCAAGGCCTTATTCCAGTAATTAACTTAACCTCCTCAGATACACTCTTAACCCCCCTGACCCTCTATAAATAATATCATATACAAGCCGGCGAAGGAGCAGAAGCTTGTTAAGCTTTGGAATAAGCAGCACAGCTGCTTAGCTTGTATTAAGGCTAGAAGGAAAACTACTGATCGCCCTCATAGAGGACAAAGGAAGGCACTTAGTGAGCTCTTAGAAAACACAGTTAAGAAGCCATAAGGGAGCAAGGATTGGAAGAGGCCAGCTAGGGCACCACGGACTCTATGGGGCTGCAGTATTTGCAGAATTCCGTTCTGCACGAAGGCGACGTGCTGGCAGCCTCATATTGATCGACTTACCACCAGGGATTGAACGTATATAGAGCTTTTACTAAGAAACGATCAAATATTGACAGCTTTGAATATCTCAGCACGACCAAAAATCTAAGCTATGTGATTGGCTACATCCTTATCGATAACGTAGTACGAACTTTGGTGGGTTAAGGGATACTTTAGACCTATAAAATCTTTTTATTTAACTTGTAGGCTGTTCTAATTCCCAGTTATATATAGATAAAGATTTAGCATACCATTAAAGACCGGAACCTTTAGTTTAATACCTCATGCAATGTTGATGTCCTACTGCAGGTGGTCCGTGCGGAACACCAGATAATATAGATTAATTTAATCATCAATTAATCAACCACTATGCCTTCCAATCGTGCCTTTCTTAATCCTAATATCGTCCAACCTACCGAATACGTCGTTCTTCAAACTCGTAGCAAAAGAACTATCTCCGGAGCCTTGGCAGCTGCCTTCGAGCCTTTGTCAGAGCTTCATATTCCTCATCACTGAATAGGACACGAATCGCAAACAGGGCACTTGCATCTCAACATTATTACAGGGAACACAGACCGTTCTTCCCAGGTCCCGCCAAATAAACGCCAAGGCCGCAAGAACGCAGTATCGTTGAAGTCAGGAAAAGGCTCAAAGTACACGCGGGACACGGCACAAATATGAAGGCTACAGGTCCGAGCCCCAACACAGACACATCATCAAGGGCTCTACGTTCTTGATTTCTGTTATATGCAGCTTGAATTCCCAAAGGATATTAACTTTGGCGACTATTATTTAACGCTTTACCCCGAGTTCTCAGAAGTTGGGCAAAGGCATGTCCACGTCTACGCAACACAAGAATGGGATGGTGACTCTGCTAGCCGCCTTGCTCTTAGAGTTATGGGGGAAAGGGCTGATGGAACGCCCTTCGACCTTTACCTTTCTCGATTCACTGAATCTGCAGTGGAGAAGGCAAGCGCATTTATAGATCATATTTTGGAGGGTATTAACGAAGACGGTGAGTGGTAAAACACGTTATATGTGTAATCTATCCGTCTGACATAATTCGTAATCAAGGCGTACGTCGTACCAGACGACCTTCTGGCTGTATCATGGCTGCCACCACATGCGTCTTCGAATCGTTTTTCAACAACTCTAAAATCGGTCGTACGGCTGAGGGTTCATTACGTAGTCGTCCGTTCACGATGGGGTTCCGAATAAATCGGGTGTAAGACCGGGAGGACGCGGGGATGAAATGGAGCTGGTTTTGCGGGTGCCTCCACTTTCTCGGAGAACACCTTTCTTGGGGAAACTGGGAAGAGAGAGCTAGAATCGCGGGACGAGATTTAGAAAATGGCGGAGGCGCATTATTATGCGTTCTCTAATACTTCGACCGGAGTGGGATAGATATTGGTTTTAGTATCCGGTACCCCTCTCTCGCGGGGTTACCTTTGGCAAGTGGGGCCTTCCGTAAAGCTTGCGTGGTCTTGGGCCCCCAAAAAGGGTGGCGATCAGCGAACTGCTTGGTGCTTGGATAGTGAGAGTAATTGGAGCGATGTGAGCGGTTCAGAGGCAGATCAGTGTCTAAAATAGCCACAATGTCCAGACTAATAGGACCGGAGTTTTTTCAGGTCGTCAGAAGTCCAACCGCTTTGTCGTCACAGCCCCCCTTGAACTGTGCCACTAAGCGACAGAGGCCTAACATCGATGCTTAGCCACGTCCTCTTCCTTCGCGTCGGGTTACTTGCTAGCGGAGAGGTACAGACTGGGAGAAAAGCTTACTACTCCTCCGATCTTTCGAGAGGAAATGTAGCATATCGAACAACCAAAATACAGATACGTGAGGCCTTTTTCGATATTATCTGCTCTTCTGGTGAGTTTCTCTAATTACCACTTTAAATTCTCTATTTGATGCACTCATAAAAGTAATAATTATCTCTTTAAGTGAGACTCGCTGCAAAATCAGCCATGATGCTCACCTGTGAGTGCGTTCCTTCAACCCGCAAAGGCTGTGCACGCAGTTCTTATTCGACTGAGCCGCAAACCATCTTATCAAATCAGTAACTCCACCCGGGCACCAGATGTTTGCATCAACTCCGCAACCGAGGAGGATTTCCCGGCATAGAGAGCGGCGCAGCGGAATAAGGCGAGGTGCCGCTTACCAGCTTAGAAGACGGATTGCTTCCATGCACGCCGTCGAAGGAGCATGAAACGACGCTGGGGCTAGCGGGCTCAGACCTGTAGAGCCGAATGGAATTTCAGAATGACCGAAATGTATAGCCTTGGTGGATTCCGTGAAGATGGTATAAAGAGTCTTTCCAATTCTTCTTGTAGGCCTCATCACAAGACTATTCATCCAGACACCCCCCTCTCCTGTTTCCTTGACTTGTTTCTCTTTCATAGTCTCCAATATGCATTTTCTGCTACCTGCGTTCGTTGCATTCATTGCTGCTACTTCAGCCTTTCCTACTTACAATCACGTCGTTCATGAAAAGCGTGACCGCCTGCCCGCAAAATGGGCCAAGAGGGCCAAGATGGATGCCCGGGCTGTCCTCCCTGTGCGTGTTGGCTTGAAGCAACGGAACCTTGAGCGTGCACATGAGTATCTAGACGAGGTATCAAATCCGGCCTCTTCCAAGTACGGCAAGCATTGGTCGGTTGAAGAGATCACCAAGACCTTTGCTCCTAGCGACGAGAGCAGCAAGGCAGTCCTGCAGTGGCTGTCCGAGCATCGTTTCGTCAACATTAGAACCTCGGGTGCCCTTCACACTCTCGAGTTTGAGGCTTCGGTTGCGGAAATCGAGCGCCTGCTCAAGACCGAGTATTACGTCTACAAGCACAGCGAATCCGGTAAGGGTCATGTCGCATGCGAGGAGTACAGCGTCCCTGCCCATATCACCGAGCACATCAACATCATCACCCCTACCTTGCACTTCGACGTCAAGCCGCATATGAAGAAGCGTGACGTGCCAAACCCAGCAGATCCAGTCACTGGCTACCACCCACACCACGTACCGAACGGGGAGAGTGATGCCGCAAGTACGCCCACCAGCAATGGAAGCAATGATATGCAGAGCTGCGTTGACCGGATCACGCCTGACTGTTTACGCGCTCTCTACAACATCCCACAGGCAACCTCCAAGCCCTCCCCCGATAACAGCTTCGGCGTTGTCGAGTACAGCCCCAACACCTACAATGAAGCTGACCTCGACGCTTTCTTCGGCAACTATACCCCCGCAGCCGTTGGCCAGCGCCCAATCTTCAAGTCAATCAACAGCGGCAGCATCGACGTCGACAACCCGACCGACTTCGACAACAACATCGAGTCGAACCTGGACTTGCAGTTCGGCATGGACCTCGTGTACCCGCAGAAGGTGACGCTGTACCAAGTGGGCGCGACGAACAACGACGCGTCGGATGCCGATTTCATCAAAACCAAGGTCGTCTCGACGTCGTGGGGACAAAACGAGAACGACATCAGCGCAGCCTACGCGGAGATGATGTGCAACGAGTACATGAAGCTCGGGCTACAGGGCGTGTCTGTCCTCTTTTCGACCGCCGACAACGGTGTCGCCGGCAATACCGAAAACTGCACCGATGATGGTATGCCACTCCCTATCCCCATCCCCATCCCCATCCCCATCCCCCATCCCACCCCTCCCTCCCCAAGCAACCAAACCAAACACCCAACCCAAGCACCCAAAGCTAACAACCCCCCAAGGGCAATTCCAACCCGACTTCCCCGCCACGTGCCCGTACGTAACCGCCATCGGCGCGACCCAAATCGACTCCTCCACCACCAACCTCACGGCCGCCCTCGCCGCGGGCGACCAGCCCGAAGTCGCCATCTACCAAACCATCCGATCCGGCGGCGGCTTCAGCAACGTCTTCGCGCTCCCCAGCTACCAGCAGGCGGCCGTGTCCTCGTGGTTCAGCAACGCCGCGCCGCCGTACGGCGCGGAGCGGTTCAACGACACGGGCAAGGCGCGCGCGGTGCCGGACCTCAGCGTCAACGGCGCGAACTACCAAGTCGTGATGGACGGGGTGGCGACCTCGATCTACGGAACGAGTGCGTCGACGCCCGTGTTCGCTGCCATGGTCGTCATGGTCAACGAGGCGCGGCTCGCGGCTGGGAAGCCCAGTTTGGGATTCTTGAACCCTGCGGTTTACAAGTATGCTGGCGAGTTCGTGAGGGATGTCGTCAAGGGGAGCAATCCGGGTTGCGGGACGGATGGGTTTGAGGCGGTGGAGGGGTGGGATCCGGTGACGGGGCTGGGGACGCCGGATTTTGGGAAGATGATGGAGGTGTTTAAGGGCTTGTAGGTGGGTTTGGGGGGTTGAGAGGGTAGAGGGGGCATTAGAGGTTTGGGTGGGTGCATTTGCTGGCGTCTTTTTTTTTTCCTTTAGGAATTGGGGATTTAGATGGGTGATGACTGGATTAGAGATTACCTAATTACCTAATTACCTAGAGCTGTTTTTGGATGCGGTTAGTAGAGCAGAGATGGAGAGGATTTGAGGTTTGCATTGCTTGAGAGCTTGGGCATCTGGAGTAGCGGAGGCACAGAGCGGAGTAGCACAGCGGAATTCATTCCAGCTCCATCGCCGACTTCCAAATAGTGATCCAAGCTTCATCACCGTTCCACAGCAGCATCGACATAATTTTAAGATAGCTATCACACCTGGCATCACGCCTTGACCAACCGGTGAAGATCCCTAATGCGGGCAGCATGTCAGCCGTCCGGCGCAACTGAAACCGGGGCGCTGCTTATCACGAGGGCTGGCGGCCACGTGAACGACGCATCGCAGCAGAATCCGGGCAGCGCGTCCCGGCGCAACACAAGCGATCTACATCTTATCTCGCCGTTCAATCAAACCTTTCCCATCTCCCAACGCCCAGTCCATCTTGCGGCGCACACACGTGAAAGAGAGAGAGAGAAATAAAAAGAACAAAAGAAGGGAAATTAGGCGACAACGGGCGGACACGCGAATTGCCTGATGCAGCAACCGGGGCCAGCCATGCCTGTTTTTTTTTTTTCTTGCCTGCCTTGCCTTGCCGTTGCCTGGTCTTGGTGCAGAAATACGCTCAAGCTCACTGGGGGACGCGCAATTTAGCCTCGAGAATTTCCCCGCGCCCCACCCTGGACCCCAGCCCATTCTCATATCCGCTTCTGCTTCTCACACCATACATGCTAGATTAGGCAGTCGACGATGCCCAGGCTGCCTCGCCCGCGCATTTGGCCTGGCAATCCTCATCATTGAACCGGCGCGCTGAGCCGGCGCGAAAAGTAAAAACGGCTACCTTTGACGTGCTACCTCACGTGCTGGGAACGGCTACCTTCATGTGCTGGGCGGGGGAGCTGAGAGCTGCTACTATTTAAAATAACTACCACCCTCGGTACGGCGCGCTTCGGGTTGTCGGCTTTAGCCGGATGCGCGATGTGCCGTATATAGAGATCAGCATTAAGAAAGAGTCACGAAGGGTGTTATAGAGTTGCGACGGGCCTGACGACCTTTGACTATCCAGGGCTTTTAGATGGCACGGGCGGCTGGGAGTTGGTTGGTTGGTTGGTTGGTTGGTTGGTGAGTCAGCCTCCGTATCGAGAGAGAGAGCGACAAGAGCGGCCGCAAAAAGCAAATGTGGAGAACCCCAGTGGGGCGGGGTCCAGGCTAAGCCGCAAAAGCGATTAAACGCGAGCGAAAAAGAGGGCAGTTTTGGCAAAGGGCGAAAAACAATTAAAAATTAAAAAACAAGCATTTTGACTTACCAATAAAAATAAAATAAAAAAGTATAATTTGCGAAATGCGAGTAAGTGGCTTGGCTTGATCACTTTCCCCGTGCCTGGTGCAGCAGCGGTCCGCGGACGATGACGGTGCATCCGGGGAGAGCAGCGGAATGCGGCCAGCGTGCTGCAGGTCAGCGGGAGATGTAACCTTGTTTTGATTAATTGCTCTTGATTGGTAAGACGATAGGTCAAGCAGCGATATAGGGCTGTCCCGTCTCGATTTAGCCGTTGTGGCTACGGCCTCCGGTTCTCGGGGAGAGGGTGGTAGGGGTGGTAGGGGTGGCAAGGGCGGTTAGGATGGTTTGTGATCGTGGTAGAGCCAGTCATGTGATGCAAGCAACCAGCCGCCTGCTGCGAAAAGAGGTATTTGGAAATTCTGGTTACGCTGCAAAACATTGAATCGAGACCACGCCCCCGGACGCCGTGGTGATAGGGGGGTCCCTTGGAGGCTGGCTAGGGCTTCGGCGAGTCCGGCGGATCATCCATCTGCTTTTCGAACCGCTTCAAAGCCACCCCATGCGCCCTCTTCCTGTTTCCAAGTTCGCAGGGCCGGTCCTGTCGGTACTTAGGACCTTAGCCTGCCTGCGGGTTTCGGGTAATATCATAATATCAGACTTTTGATGAGATGAGATGACGAAAACCGGCCACGACAGTTGAAGTCGGGGTGCAAGTCAGAAGGCCGCAACCGAGATGATAATACGAGCTCCGATAAAGCAAAATGTCGTGCGATGCGGTGCCGGTACGGCGTCCCATGTCCAACAGCCCAAGGCTCGAAAAGTTTCTGATCAGGTGTCAATCTATTTCAGCCTCAACCGCATGGAGTCATTGGAGTCATTAGAGTCTGCGGGTGCGATCGACCACGGGGTGCAAAGACAGAAGGTGAAGTCGCGCTTAGTTCTGGAGGAGGCGGCTCTGGGCTTCTACTCTCGGCCATGGCCATGACGATAGCGACTGTGCAGTTTCGTGCGGTTTGTGCTATCATTTCCACCTCGTTCTTTGCTTTTGGGGCGTCCGGGGATGGACCGATTGGGAGAACAAGGCCGAAAAGCACACATCATGCTACAGACGCCGTGCAACGAGCGAATGCACGGCGGAACCGCAGCTGCGGGATCGAAAGTTAATGGCCTTAGCATCTGACAAAAGAGGCATGGTGTTTTTATCATCATCTCGGGCAGCGAGGGCGGCGGACGACAAACGGTCATAGCTAACGGCCGGGGGAGCAATTATGGTTGGGGAACCTGGGAATCTGGGAAATAGGGAAATAGGGAATCTAGGAAATACGGCTGGGAATAAAGCCCTTTGCGCCGCTGGAATTATGGCCCTTTTTCGGTGTGATATCAGAAAAGCACCCCCATGAACTTGAAACCAAGGGAGTCGACTCAGCCCCGCAAAAGCTTCACAGGGGCTCACTTGCCTTCCCTTTCGCTGCGATGCTGCCATGATCTGCGACCAGGCTCGGATAAACGCCTCACACATCCTCTCCGCTCGACGGCGCGAAGATTCTTTGCATGAGCAAGATCGCGAGCTTTGACTTTTCAGGTTGGAAGACGGGTGATGCATGATCGACAAGCACCAGGGCGACACGCTGACGTTGGGAGTGGTCCTGAAACGAAGCCGCGACAGCTCCGTCAGCCAATGATGCCGCGCGCCAGCAGCTCTCGTTTGTCATAGGGCGCCGCAAAAAATGATGGAAGATTCCTCGCTGCTTTGACCACTTGGGCAGCGAGCGCACTGCAGCGCCGGGCCTGTAACTGGGTGCACTGGTCTGTAGTGTACCTCGTGGTGTCCATTTCCCGCAGCGTGACTGTGTGACGGGCTGATGGGAACGGTCTGGGCGGGGGCGTGGGACTCTCGTTCTGAGTTGTTCCTAGTTGTTCTTGGTTACAAATTCTAAATCTCCGGCCGCTTTGGCGGCCCCCAACCGGGCAAGTCTCGTCCGATGATGCCTGTCCAGAGCCCGTGAGAAGCCATCAGAGCCCGCAGAGCCCGTTGAACAAGCCGCGAAGTAAAACCTTGCAAGGTAACGGGCGTGCACCGGGCGGGAGGGGGGGAAAGAGAGCGAAAGCCGCCTAGCGTGGAGCGACGCTCTCACTCTCTCGCCGTCTTCCCCCCCCCGCGCAGGACCAGCCCCTCCCTGCCACCCCCAGCAGCAGGCAGCATGCACACCATGGGCTGAGGGTCGAGTCAATTTCCATTAATCGCCCAATGGCCGCGCAGAAATTGCGTAGGGCAGAATGGGCGAGAAATGACTGCTTCAAGTTGGCCCACAGTTGGTCCCCGGCGCGAAAAGAAGCGACTGCATTTCTGTGATTGCTCAGGCCGCCGGAATTTTTGAAAAAGGCGGCTCCAGCTGGCTCTGTACTGGCCCCGAGAACTGGGCTTGCAGCGTCCTGATTATTCTTTTGCTTTCCCGCCGGGCCAGCCCGTTTTGTTCTTGCGCAAAGCGTCGAGCAGCTCAGGAGCTCGTGTTAGGAGGCCTGACGTGTCGATTCTCACCGCCAACACCCGCCAGCAGAGTACTGCGCCCCTCAGTTTGCAGCGTCCCGACCGGGCACCCTGCAGCGCATCTTCTCCCTCGACTGACCAGCACTTCGCCCTCTTCCCTGCCGCCGGCCTCTGCTGCAACTGCTGCAACTACTGCAACTGCTGCAACTGCTGCAACCGCCGCCGCCTGCCTGCTGCTGCTACTACTACTACCACTGCTACTCCTGCTTTGCTGCTGCGAACGAAAGAGATTGCATTGTCTGCATTGCTATTGCTCCCGTGTTCCCTGAAATTCTCGCCCAGGCACGGCCACGCCATAGGGCCGTCCAGCGTGTCTTGGGGGCCTTTGGTTCCCAGCCCAGCCGCCGGCCATCGAATAAAATCCCTAGTCGCCTCGCTCCCAGACCCAATCCAACCACTCGTCTTCCGCGCAGCTCCTCTTCGAACACCAATCACCCGCGCACCACCAACGGCTACCTATCAGCCCGCCATCACGAGTTCCTGCACGACGATAGAGGCTCGTGGATGCACGTCAGGCCCCGGACAAGCAGCAACCCTCGCTCCCTCAACCCCAAAACGCCCCTCGCCTCTCCTCCTGTTGGCCGCACGGGTAAGACAATCGCCCACCAGCGAACGAAAACCCAAAGAACTCTCACCTCCATAAAATCTCGTGACTGACATTGTCTGCGGTCCTAAACTCGGTAAGTTCCTGCTGGAATTCATTCTCGTCCACTCAACGCCCATAGCACGGTCTGGCAGCTGTTAAGAGGACGGCGCCGACCGCACGGCGCAGCCAAGCGTCCTCCCCAGAGCCCGAAAAGGGTTGTCATCTCTAACATTGCCCCAGCCAGCACCCGAAAGCAGCACGGCACCTCGCCGGACCCTCTCGCGATACATCTGTGTGTGTGTGTGTGTCGCACTTCCCCAACTCCAGGCCCAGAACTCTGTCCAGCGCCCGGCTACTTCGCTCTGGAGTCAGCTGGCGTCGTCTGCGCGTTGCGACAATTTATATCTTCGCGCTTCCGAGCCTTCCCCCAGCCAGCCGCGGATAGATTGATCAGCCGGAAGGACAGAATAGAAACATCCAACGTCACCTTGCGACGGCACAGAAATAACGAAGTCGCCATTGCGACGTGGATGCGCATCGCTCTGATTAAGACGGTAAGGTTCTTGTTGGGCATGCATGAACCTGCATTGCCAACGCATCATCTCCAATCGACCTCCCGCCAGCACATGCCCACCCTCGACATCCTCCAATTGCTTTGACTCTGCGCGGACCAAGCTAACAAACCGCCGTCTTCCGCTCAGATAGTATCCAATTTCAACCCTCTTACTGGCGAACTTTTGCAACGGTCCTATACCCCACACGGTGCGGGCCTCATCACCGGCCACTTTCGTACCGATCCTGTCATAACTGCTTGAGCACCAGCGCACCGCCTCACGTCGACGACGCGCCCAATAGCTTCGGGGCCACCTAGCGCCTCAGACGACCGCGCTGAGGCTGTCTCCGCGCGCATCCATCGATTCCGCCTCATCAGCGTGGCCATTGACAACGCATCAAGCATCAGGTTGCCGTGACGTGACCATCAAGCTCAGCCCAGCAAAAGTTTCTGATATCCCGGGAGGCCCGACATTTGACACACGGCCAGCAAACAAAGAAGGAACATTGAAGGAAGCTTCATAATCCACCGAAGAACCGAGCAGGCCTACGAGCATCACCGTATCGACTTTCACGCGAGATTCTGTTCCAGCTCGACGCTCCAAGGTTCGTATTGGTTCCCCAGAGTTTCGACCCGAGACAGCCATTGGGCCATTGCTGATCTTACCTTCCCTTCAGGCTGCAGTTTTCCGCCACTAGCTACGACTCTTCGATTCACGTCGCGTATCCCAGTATCCACAAACCGTCCCGTTCGCGATTTCTCCCCTATACAACGCTTCCCCAATCGCCTGTACGAAGTCAGACCCTTCGCCGTGACTCGTCGACCTGTCATTTCCGGTGGCTTGCCCCATACACCGAGATAGCAGTCAAGGTCTGTGCCCTATAGTGGCGTTTCCAGGGTAGGATTGGAGGCGACGCTCAAGCATCGCGTACATCAAGCCCGCCTCTGTACCCCAGGTACCTTCTACCTCGAGGGGATCGCAAACATGACGGAATACGCCCAGTACCAGCAACCTCATCACGGGCATGCGCCCGCCCATTTGCAGAGCTACGGCGGCGCTCCGCAAAACACCGGCCCAGGCAACCCTTCGATAACATCGCCAAATCAACAAGCTCAGATGCATCCATCCTATCAACAAACATCACCGATACTCCCGTCCCAAGGACATCAATACTCACAACCCGGCGCTCCGAACCCGCAGCAGCATCAGGTCCACCAGCAAATGGCTTATCCGCAGGCCTATGGAGTTCCTCAGGGAATACATCAGCAGTACGGTATATCGCCGACGCAAGCGGCGGCGATGGCTACTGCTGCTGCTGCGGGTCCGGGTTATTACGACCAAGCTCTGCAAGGTCAACTCACACAGGATCCGCGAGCATCTCCCAGGATGGCCGGACAGCAGATCAAGACCGATGGACGCGTGGCACCACGATCCCCAACATCGGTATCCGGGGCGATGAGCGCAGCAGCTCTCGCATCTCAAGGTCAGATGCCTCCGGGGCAAGCCATGACTCAGAGGCGGATGAGCCAGATCAGCAGCCCTGCGATGCAGCACCCTCAGCCGGTCATGAACCACGCCGCCGCAAGACCCTCTGTACCTCCTCAGATGCCTCAACAAGCGCCTCCCGTTCAGCAACATCAACAGTCACCTGAGCTCGTGGCCGGGGCAGCGGAAGAGTCTCCGTTGTACGTCAACGCGAAGCAGTTTCATCGGATTCTGAAGAGACGCATGGCGCGTCAGAAACTCGAGGACGCGCTTCGCCTCACCTCGAAAGGACGAAAGCCATATCTGCACGAATCACGACATAATCATGCGATGAGGCGACCGCGCGGCCCTGGTGGACGCTTCTTGACTGCTGATGAAGTTGCAGCCATGGACGCTGCTGCCAAGGCTACCGGTGGGGATGCCGACGATGGCGGTGATAAGGAAAACGCCCATACTCCTGCCAAAGCCACCCAGGCTCAAGCGAGCTCCGGGTCCAAGAGGAAAGCTCCCGCTATGACCCAAGCGAAACAAACTCCTTCGGCAAAGAAGCCTAAGACCACCGTGCTCCCAGTCCAGAGGCCAAGTACAAGTGAAGACAGCGAGGACGATGATGAGGATGATGCGGATGAGGATGGATGAGCGCGTGCTGCTTGCGGAACGGCGTGTCAAACAATTTTTGACTTCTCGAGGCGGTGTCTCTTTAATCCCGACTTGGGCTTCTTTTCTCCTCATGAGTTACGATAGCAAGCGACATACTGGTTTTTGGTTTTTTTTTTGGACATAATTCACTCTTGTTACTTTGATGTTTTGATTTTTACAACAGACTGACATTTGCACATTGCTATCAGCGATCTGGTTGGGAGGTATACAAATCTTTTTTGGGTCGGACTGGGATACCTTCATGGAGTTTCGACTGGCAGCATTGGATGTTGGTGAAATCATCCTCTATTCATCTCTCCATCTATGTCCACCTCTATTCTCTTATCTTTTGCGACCATCACTCGCTTGGCTGACGTTACGAATCTCCTTTCCTGTCTCAGGGCATACACACATCATCGACTCTCCCTTGGGGTGGATTAGGAGGGTAAATGAAACACTAGAAGGAACTCCCTCACCGGAACTAAAATGGAAACTGTGGAATCTTTGGGCTTAGGATAAAGTCCGGATCATATTCACTCGTTACCAACCTACTTTCTTTTATACACAGACTGGTATTTCGTCCTCGACTTTTTCTTGCATTGCGCTGGCTCGGATGGAGGATGGGATTGGAGTTTCATGTTGTTCAGAGGGTGATACCGCGGAGCTCATTTCTTCCTTCTAGCGTGGGCTGCTGGACATTCAGTGGGGAGTTTTACACTTTGCCCGAGTGGGAACAGATGGATTGCTGATGCGTCTTACTGTGCGTTCCGTGCGAGGGAGGCCGTCTGTATTATAGTCAATTGCATCCCCTGTCATGTCACTGCGCATCTCTTCTTAGTGACAGACAGTTACTGGTATGTCCTCAAGTTCCGTGCGTTAAATGTGTTTTTGCAGTCGGTCTTTGCATGAGCGTATTAGCGTTTCGAATCCTGTTTCAATGGCTGCTTCTCGCAATCTAGACTTTACTTTACCAGTTATCGCTGTTAGCAAGTTTAACACGTCTGTCAGTCACTTTCTGAGCCTCTCAGACTCCATTACGGTCTATGCCAATCGCCTTCAAACTCACAATCTCGGCAACAGAGTGCTTCCTTGGATGTTCAAAAAATCAACTCAACCTTACTCAATAACACTACTCTGCCCCTACTTATGCAACTTGGGGTTTCGCAGGAGCCCTTGAGTGGCCCTGTCCATTTTACTCGCCAAGCCAGACCCAGCAATCCGCCTTTGAGAGAGTAGCTGAAGCGGGGTCTTGGCTAGATGGATCTAAGCTGCTTTCAGTTGTCATTATGATTGGCTCTGTCGGTTGTATCGCTGGGCTAGTATGTCATTGGCTGTAAATGTTTCGTGAAGTCAGAAGAGAGTTAACGCATTGTGATGGATCAGCCACGGAACTGATGGAGACTAAATAGCAAGGCCGCTCCACTAGGAATGAGAATTTAGGTTGACTCTAAAATTTTAAAGTGGGCATGCGTCAGGTCGATTACGCATGTACTTGCATGCTGATGTTGGCCTGATGCCATGGTGATGAAGCTATCCAGAAGCGAAAAGCACGTTTTCTTCATAGAGTCTTGTCTAGAAGTGAGGCAATGATATACAGAATCTCGGCCTGATGAAGACGCCATCGTGCTCTCCCACTCCTGTCCTTGATCACTTAGACTTGTTACTTCCCTCTCCCGGTACCGCATTTTCTATATATCTAAACGTCATGAATCACAATATTTGCGCCTATCAGAGCACGGACGAGATGAGTAAGACTCAGATGATTGGAGTGCAGATCAAGCTTGGAGCAGAGGTAGCTTGATCGAAAGGGACAAGATTGATCAAGCGTATATTCCCGCATGCCTCTCTAGAACTCTCGGGATGGATTGATTCTTTGCCCTGAAAAGACATGATAGAAAAAGATGATCTTACATTATGAGAATCAAGAAAGACGACAGTTGGATTAGAAAAGGATGAGGATTACTAGTATGTCGAACATTACCATCTATCGGACAATGGATCTAATTAGGGTGATGAGGATGGTAAGTCAGTCTGGAGTCATGTCAGATCACACCTGAAACGTGTTTTGACTGACTTTTGTTGGCCGCGGAGGTAGCTTTACAGCTAGGGTAATATCGACCTGTGACGACGGCTGTCAGACATCAGTATCAGCCTAATTTTGGTCTGTTACACCACCCTCCAGGGACCCCTGTAAGGGGTTACTTTTCTTATGTATATTAGGGCTCTTAGAGCCACCTTGAATAA
>Ga0307507_10005761_pt1 | contig 19929 bp, 4 predicted proteins | sample 7_EM_MG_FD_207223 | JGI IMG/M metagenome (GOLD analysis project Ga0307507, IMG submission 207223) | Populus trichocarpa ectomycorrhiza microbial communities from riparian zone in the Pacific Northwest, United States - 7_EM | ecosystem: Host-associated > Plants > Roots > Unclassified | place...
CACGAGGCTCTGCGCGAGGCTCTGCGCGAAGCTCTGCGTACAGAGGCTCTACGCGAAGCTCTGCATCGGGTCCCCGCTATATTCCCGATAGCGCCCTATGTAGCCACCTTATTTTTTACCCTTTTTTCCTTACATCCTCCCTATCTAGGGAGGTACCAGAACGGCAGCCAGTAGAGGACCGTTGCTAGAACTAGATGACTGTCGCTAGAACTAGATAACTGTTGCCAGAACTAAATAATAACCGTTTAAATAACCAGCTAGCAAACACCATGAATAATTCAATTAATTAATTAATTGAATTGAACCAGAGCTTTAATATTAGCCTATCACCGAATCAAATTAAGGCCTCCTAGGGAGGCACCCTAGATGACTACCATTTGAATATAATCAGGGCCTTTAATTAGGCCGACCCCTCCCCTAAATTAAATTATACACTGACACAGGCAGGTAGGTAGGTAGGTAGGCAGGTAGGTAGGCAGGTAGGAGATGACCGTCGCCAGAACTAGACGACCGTCGCTAGAACTAGACGACCGTTACCAGAACTAGACGACCGTCGCCAGAGCTAGATAACTGTCGCCAGAGCTAGACGACCGTCGCCAGAACCAGACTACCGTCGCCAGAACTAGACCACCATTACTAGAACCAGACCACCGTCGCCAGAACTAGACCACCATTACCAGAACCAGACGACCGTCGCCAAAGCTAGACGACCGTCGCTAGAACCAGACGACCGTTACCAGAACTAGACGACCGTCGCCAAAGCCAGACGACCGTCGCTAGAACTAGACCACCGTTACCAGAACTAGACGACCGTCGCTAGAACTAGACCACCGTTACCAGAACCAGACGACCGTCGCTAAAGCTAGACAACCGTCGCCAGAGCCAGACGACCGTCGCTAGAACTAGATAACCGACTGTTACCAGAACCACACGACCGTCGCCAAAGCCAGACGATAACGACTAGCCAGCAAACACTATAAACGATTTAATCGATTGATCGGATTAAGGCAGCACAGACAGGTAGGCACAAACAGGGAGATGCTGACGGGTAGGCAGATGCAGACAGGTAGGTAAATGCAGACAGGTAAGCAGATATAGACAGGTAGGTAGATACAGATAGGTAAGCAGATGCAGATAGGTAAGCAGATATAGATAGGCAAGCAGATGCAGATAGGCAAGCAGATGCAGACAGGTAGGCAGATGCTAATAGGTAGGCAGATATAGACAGGTAGGCAGATGCAAACAGGTAGGCGATACAGACAGGTAGGCAATGCAGGTAGGTAGGTAGATAGGCAGGTAGGTAAGTTAATAGGTAGATAGGTAGAAGAGAACCATCGCTATATTATATTAAATTATCTAAAATAATAATATTTATTTTGCTAGCCTTATAAATAGCCTTAAAGTAGCTTTTATTTATTTAAAATATGCTATTAGTATAAAAGAGGTAAATATAATTGTGGTTGCCAAATGCGTAGATTGCTGGCAGGTTGCGCGTAGGTTGCGCGCAGGTTGCTCGTAGGCTGCGCGTAGGCTGCGTGTTAAAAAAACACGACATAGGCTAGTCGGTCGAGTTGCTAAATGCCCTTAACTGCGCGCCAATTGCGTCAACCACCAACCATTGAGGCCATTGGTAGGGTACCATATTTTGCCGATATAGTTTATAGGCTAGTATTTTATTGACTTCCTATTTATTGTTGCCATTAACTTAAATTAGTAGGGGAGGCTTATTCTTTTGTCTAGGTAGTAGGTTATTTATAGCCTTCCATAGCTTATCTAGTAAAAAGATAGGGTAGACTTTAATTAAGTTTAGGAGCTTAACCTTATATAAGTTGCCTTCTTTATTAAGGATCTTATACAGTCCTGCTATCTTATAGTTTAGCTTATAGTTAGGTTGTTCTGTCTTTTAGTTTTTTGTTATAACCTAAACCCTATTATCTATAGTAAAGTTAGGCTTACGCCTATGCTTATTTGCCTACTATTCTATTAATCTTTAGGCCTTTTCTAGATTTATATAGGCTACTATCTAGGCTTCTTCTAAGCATTTAGTATATTACTAGTGTTATAGACGCTTTAAGTACAATATTACGACTACTTAGAGAGGAGTCGGCGGAAGCTAGTTAGTTAATACAGGCACGGTCCAGGATGGAGCCAGTAGAGCTATATAACGAGGAATAGTAACTAAGGTCGCGTGACTTGCTCTATAAGGTCTATAAGGTCTGCGAGGTCTATTACGTACTTTATATACCTTACGTACCTCACGTACAAGAGAGGATTTCTTAGGAGTATAGTTGTGTATTTAAAGAACCTTAGTCCCTACTATAGATAGTTCTCTCCTTGTAGTAAATCTTAGAATATAATTAGAGTTAATCTATTAGGCAACTACTTTACCAGTTATTATTACGTTGTTAATTTATTCTTACCTATATACCTAGCCCAATAATAGGACCCACTGTAGTTCCTACTATAAGGTTCCGTTACACATTTACTACCAAGGTTACGGTATTAAACAAGATCAAACAATATGCCACCCAAAGCACCAGTTATAACAGCGTCGACGGCAGCTACAACCTTAGGGCTAGGTGATACCAGTATAGACAAAGGGGATTCTCAAGTAGTTACGTAAGGTTAGTTATAGGAAATAGTTAATTACTTATAAGACAATAATAGGATACTTAAAGAACGCATTAATAGAATTAGAGTAGCGAAAATTAAACTACCTTTAATTAAACAATTCTCAGGGGAGAAGTTAAAGCTTAAGGGGTTTCTTATATAGATGCACTTTAAGGTAGTATAGGAAGGAGCGAAGTTAGCAACATTGTTAGATTAAGTAGCCTATATAGGATTATTCCTAACAGGGAGGGCACTTAAGTGGTTTAAACTATATCTTACAGAAATACAGGCTAATGGCATAATAACTACTAACTAGGACGTGCGGTATATATTTACTAGTTAGAACGGGTTCGCAGAACAACTAATATAGATATTTAAAGACCTAGAGGCTATAACCACAGCGGAACAAAAGCTTTAGAACTTAGTATAACGTACTTCAGTAATTAAGTATATAACACAGTTTCAAACACTAGCTACGCAGGTTAAATGGAATAATAGGGCGCTTATGGCATAGTATAAATAGGGACTTAAGGCTAAGGTCTAGGACGCAATCATCCTAATAGAAGATGCGGATACTCTAAAAAAGTTAATAGATTAGTTAATAAAGATCAATAATAGGATCTATTAAAGGGAACAAGCTAAGAGAGGGCAAGACAAAGTTCTATAGTTATATAAGGCGCAAAGTACGTAATAATAGACATAGAGTTAAAAACCATAGAATAGCGCAGAGCTAATAGACCTAAGCGGTACCAAAGAAACCTAAAAATAAAAAAAGAAACTATAGAAACCTAGAGGTTAAGGATTAAGTAATTAAAGGACCTAGAAATAGAGGCCAAACCAAGGATCTTAGCAGCAAAAGACATTTAGGCGGACTCTATAGCAAGAAAAATAGTTTAAAGATAGGGCTTGCATAAATTGCGGAAAATAAGGTTATTTTGCTAAAGACTATAGAGGTAGTTAGAGTAACTATATAGTAAAGGGAACTAGACCAGCAGATAGCACGTATATATAGAGGGACAACGGTGCACTGCAAGAAATAAAAGAGTATTTAATTAACAGTTTTACGTATTGTTATAACAACGCATACCAAATTCATAAGGACACTAAGTACGGCGCAAGCTATTAGCTATAGAAGCCATTATTATTTAAGTTTAGAGGAACCAACAAACTAGCTTATAGATTGGACATTAAAGATGATAAGTTTAATATAGGCAAAGCATTTACTAACAACGAGGTAATAAAGGTAGCTTACTAAAAGCATGCAAACCTTAGAGATATTAAAATAGAAGTAGAGACTAAGACCATTACAGAACAAGAATTAGTAATAGGTATTGCAATACTATTAAATACAATTTCCATTGCTTTATAAGACGATAGGAGTAATATTTAAAAGAAATTAAGTAAGTAGACAACTGCTAGTGCTAGCTTATTACTTAATAAAGGTAAAAGGCCATAGGCTTAAGATTCTTAAAAAGAGATACAAAAAGCTTAAAATTTTTAAGATGAGATAAGACACACCTAAGAACCCACAATAGACGATAACTAATAAGAAAGAATAGCGATTTAGTTTAGTAACAAACAAATAAGTATAGGACGCAAGTTCAAGAACTACAAGTTTGGGGAATAAATAAGAACATTAGTAATTCTAGGTAAACATAGTATTTAGCCTAAAGATTAAACAGTTAATATAAGGATTAAAAAGCAAAACGACTATAAAGATCTAGCTGCAAGACGTAGAAAACAAGAAACTATAAATAAGTTTAAAACAAGAATTATTATATAGCAAGAGCAAAAGCTAGATAAGAGGTTAGCTATGCTAGGTTATATAAGGGACAGAGCACCTATATAAAGAGTTACTAATAGGCTAAGTGTAGGGACACTTAGGGCAAAATAGTTAGATAAACTAGAACAAGAGGAGGATCTAAACATTCTAACTAGGTTTAAAGAAAGATATACTAAAGGATATTACAACGTAGTAATAACAAGGTACTTTCTAATAGATAAACTATACACACTAAACCAGTTATACGGAAAGTGGTATAGGCAACGACACAGTAACGAATAGGAAGACTTTTATATATAGCTAGACAAAAAAGTTGTTTAAGACTAACCTATTACGGAAAAACGCATAAGTTATATCAAAGGAGCATTAATTATAATATTAAGGAACCTAGAAGAAGGATCTAGGGACTAGAGAAGTAAGCAATAAATTTTAGTACCCGCAGCAAAGATACCAGTAGTTAGGTTAACTAGGTATAGGTTTAAACTTAAAAATAAAAATAAACTAAGAGTTAACCTAAAACATGTAGCATATTATATACTATTATAGATAGCTTATATGGATAACACGTGTAACATATATAGAGCACCTAAAGACAAAAACCAGAAATACCTAGTAAGGATATATTAGGCACCAGAGAAAAAGTGGTTTAAAAACGCTAAGTATATACATAAATAGCACCTAGTAGAAGTATAAGGTTAAGGAGACTTAACACTTTAACTAAAAAGATTCCTTACAGAAGAATGCCTAGACAGATAATAGTAGTAGGAGTGCCTAGAGAATACTTATCTATAGCATATAGAGGAAAAGAAACAAACTAAGTATTAGCTAAGGTTAGACTAAGTATAAACAGGATCTAGCAGCCAACAGTTAGGAAAAGGGGAGGCGTATAAAACCAGAGGGAACTAGTGTTAGAGCCTTAGACCCTTAAAGAAATTTAAAGTTAATACCTAAATTTACGAGTTAAATGGCAAGATTAGCAGTTTAAAGTGTTAGTAGATAGTAGAGTAACTAGAAACCACATATTACTAAAGGTAGTAGAGAGGATAGGGTTACTATATAGATAAAAAGAACACCTATATCCACTTATAACAATTTCAGGAGATTAGATAGCCTATAGAGGAGGTATTATTAATCTTAAAATAGGACCTATTCAGTTAACTATTAAGGAGAGACCAGTTAGAATGTCTTTTAATATCCTACCGTTGGGACAGAATAAGGCGATACTAGAAATGCCTTAGTTATAAAAGTACAATCCAAAAATTAATTGGGTTATAGGTTAGGTTAATATTAAGGATGCTTAATAGTATAAAGTGCGACAGTAAACCAAGTTAGTATAGTATCAAGTTAGAGCGATATATAAAGAGACTAAGTGAGGCTTAAGTTATATACTAAAGAGATACTATAAGTATAGTAAAAAGTTATAGTCACTAAAAAGTAAAAAGCTGTTAGAGCATATAGCATAGGACTATAAAATAGAATTAAAAAAGGGAATAAGTCTAAAGTTCTTTCCAATCTATAAGCTTACTAAAACGGAGTTAGTAGCGCTTAAGGAGTTTATCCAGAAGAACTTACGTAAGGGATATATTAGACTATTATAGTCGTTAGTAGGATATCTAGTACTGTTTATCCCAAAGAAAAACGGAAAACTTAGGATATGTATAGACTATAGACAGTTAAACAGCATCACTAGGAAGGATAGGTATCTTTTACCCTTAATTAGCAAAATCTAAGACAGGATAGGCAATATAAAGATCTTTACAAAGATAGATCTAAGGTAGGTATACCATTAGATTAGGATTAAGGAAGGCAACAAATAGAAGGCAGCCTTTAGGTTAAAGGAAGGACTATATAAGCCATTAGTTATACAATTCGGACTTATAAATATACTAGCAACGTTCCAAAAGCAAATTAATAGTGTATTAGGAGAACACCTAAATAAATTTATTATAGTATACCTTAACGACATTATTATCTACTTAGAAAATAAGGAAGAACATAAAGAACACATTAAATAGGTCTTAAAGAGACTATAAGAAGAACAGATGCTAGTAGTAATTAAAAAATGCGAGTTCTTTACTAGGAAGACCAATTTCGTTAGATTTATTATTAAACTAGGCCAACTCAGTATAGATCTAAAAAAGATCAAGGCTATAGTAAATTAGCAGGAACTAGAGAACGTTATATAGTTAAGATCGTTCCTAGGGTTTTGCAATTATTATAAAAGGTTTATAGCGCAATAGTCAAAGGACATTGAGCTACTTACATAATTAATAAAAAAACAAGAACCATAGGTATAGGGAAAGGAGCAATAAGAACTATTTAAGAGGGTTAAAGGGTTATTTACCTAGGAGCTAGTTTTTAAGATCTATTAACCAGGTCTAGAGACGGTTATAAAAACAGATACATTAGACTTTATACTAAGGGCATACTTTATATAGAAATATTAGGACGGATAGCACCTAGTAGTATACTACAGTTAAAAGATAACACCACTAGAGTTAAACTATAACATCTATAACAAGAAGTTATTAGGTATAGTTACAGTACTTAAAAAATAGAGAGCATTCTTACAAGGTATAGAGAAACCATTTATAGTTAAGACGGACTATAAAAACCTTATAGGATTCCTAATAATAAAGGAACTCAACCAAAGACAGGTTAGATAGGTGGAAATGCTTATAGAATACTATTTCGAAATTTAGTATACCAAGGGTATAGACAATATACAAGCAGACGCGCTAAGTAGAAAGGCTAAACTATAAAGTAATAAAAAGCTATTAGGAGCTTTATTATAAAAAAATTAAGACAGATTAATTAGGTATAATTATCCAAAGATCACAGTAACTAAGGAAAGTTAGATTTATAAGTTACTAGAAAGTAATTAGATACAGAAGATTTAAGAAGTATAGACAGAGAATCCAGACTTAGAGTAATATAAAAATAGAGAAGCAACGTATATGCCTAAGTCTATTATAGAAGAATTTGTTAAGGAATTCCACAAGGGAATAATATAAGGACACAACGGAGCTATAGGCTTAGTGTTAAAACTTTAAGAAGAGTACATTATTTAAGGAATCTGGGGACTAGCAAGATAAGTTATAAAAGAATATCTAGATTACTAGAGGAATAAACTAACAAGGCATAAGCTGTATAGAGGGCTATAACCTATTAAGGTACCAGGAAGACCATAGGAAGTTATATTATAGGACTTTATTATTAAGTTACTAAAGTTAAGAGATCCTATTATAAGACAAGATTATAACGTGATTTTAGTAATAGTGGATAAGCTAACAAAGTAGGGATACTTTATAGCATACACTAAAGAGATATTAGTAGAAGATGTTGCTAGAATCTATATAAAAGAAGTGTTTGCAAAATATAGAGCACTAGATAAGATTATATCAAACAGAGATCCAAGATTTATAGTAGTATTTTAGGAAGTATTTCTAGCAGAACAAGGAGTTCGCGTAGTAATATCTATAGCGTATTATCCGTAGATAGATAGACAAACGGAAAGACTAAACTAGACACTAGAATAGTATTTAAGGCATTATATTAACTACATATAGAACAATTAGGTATTGTTATTACTAATTATACGGTTTGCATACAACGCAACACTATAAGAAGAAATGGGGACATTACTATTTAAGGCAAATTACGGGTATAAACCAAGAACGTCATTATCGCCACATCAAGCAAAGAAAACGAGTAGCACAGCTAAACAAAGAATGGAGACGTTAATAAATCTTTATAAAAACCTTATAGAAACAGCTAAACTAGTATAAGAACGAATGAAAAGGTACTATAATACTAAGAGATCTAAGGGACCAGATCTTAAGGAGGGAGATAAAATATAGCTACTATACAAAAATTTTAAGAGTTGACGACTAAGCAAGAAGTTAAACTATATTAGACTGTAAGGGCGCGAAGAGGCTTCGGGGAAGATTTAAAGGAACAATATAAATTCTATCTAAATCTAAGGGTATATAGCTCTTGAAGAGAATAAGACGTTGCGTAAAGAAGAGAAAGGAATAACCAGAGAATCTTGTAATTAAATAGTTAGGGGTCTTGGTCGATGCGTGCGCACGTACGCACGCGGACGGACTTTGGTAGAATTCGATTAATCTGGCAGAACTTGGCAGAAGTTAATTAAGGCATTAAGTTTATCTGTTAAGTGTTTTACTATAAGACATTCCTACTATAACTAGGCTAGTCCTGTTACAGTACCCCCCCTTTTAACCGAAGGTTTAAAATAATTCAATTTAGTTAAGAGTTTATAATTTTTTTATCGCGTGTCGTATTTTTGCGTCGGGTGGCGGTCTTGGCAAGGCAGATCTGACCAATTAGACAACTTTAACTGCTGGTCGAAGTTCCTTAACATCTTGCGTGTTATATAATCGTGTTATAAACGTTATAACTTATTTTGAGTTCTTTTTAAATTCGAGTTTCGTGTATTTATATTAGGTGGCAGTTGTTTACCTTTATGTTATGTCTATCTAGCCAGAGTAGGCCGCGAAGGATGATCCTTATGGAATTCTTTTACTAAGGAAGGCGCGTTGGCCTTAATCTGATTATAGGTTTTCTAGGTTTATATTTTATATCCTTCCCACTTAATAAGAAGTTTAAATCGTTTAGATTATTTTTTCCATCGTATATTATTAATTAAGTTAATAAAGTAAGAACCATTACCGTTATTAACAATTATAGGAGGTGGTGGCGGCACTTTACAAGTTAAAGGTTTACCTTTTAAAGGTTACAGCAAGCTTACGTAAAATGTTGGGTGTATTTTTATCTTAGTTAGCAGTTTAAGCTTATAGGCGTATAGGCTTAGTTTCTTTTTAATTTAATACGGGCCTATAAACTTCCAATTAAGTTTCTTTAAGGGCCGTTAAGTCTTTATGTTTTGTGTATTTAGGTAAGCTATATTACTTTTTTTAAAGTCCCACGTGGGAGCTTGTTCTTTGTTTGCATGCCATTCCTATACCATTTAAGCGTACGTTAATTCACTTTATAGTAGTTCTGTTAACTGCTTTATTTAATTAGCGAAATTGTGTGTATTAATTAACTAAATCTATTTAATCGTGGGTCCTATTATATTAATTTTAGGTTATGGTTTAAATCCAAGTTAAGGGTCTTGTCCATAGGTTGTATAGAACGGCGTTATACCTATTAATTTATTTATTATATTATTCACAGTAAACTTAGCTAAAGGCAGCCACTTTTCCCAGTTGTTTTGCAGGTAGGAGTAGTATATTTATAGGTATTGTTCTATAATTGCGTTTATAATTTTGGTTTAACCATCTATCTCTAGATAAAATGCAGTTGAGAGTTATATTTGTATACTTAATTGTTTGTATAGAGCTTGCCAGAAATCTAAAACGAACTGGCTTCTATAGTTAGATATTATTGAGTTAGGGAGTTTATGTAGCTTAAAAACGTGTTTAACAAAATATTTAGCTACTGAGATAATATTAATTGAGTCCATAGGAATTATATGTCGCATTTTTATAAGGCGGTTAACTACTACTATAATATTCATAAATCTGTTACTGCTAGGTAAATCTACTATGAAGTCAATCAAGATATTACGCTATCTTTGTATTAGAATTAACAATGGTTGGAGTACTCCTTGTTTCTTTATATAAGAAGTCTTTCTATAAACACATGTTCTGCATGCTCGAACGTATTTTTGCATATAGTCGTGCATTATAGGCTAGTAATATGCTCGTTGGACTATCTTGTACGTTTTCGCACGGCTAGGATGTCCTGCTATAGAAGAGTTGTATATAAATTCAAGTATCTTGAATCGTAAAGGTTCGGAATTCGGGACTACTATATTCTGTTAATAGTATAGTTGATTGTTACGAATTTCGCATTTGGCGAGTGTGATATCTTTATACTATTATTTTCCTGTTTAAATCGCTTCTATTATATCTACTATCTATGCGTTGTTCTTATATTTATATTCTATTAGCTTATTGATTTCCATTTCCCATTTATTAATTTTTAATTTATTTCTGTTGAGTTCCGTATCTAGGAATATAGGACGTAGTTTCTTAAAATATTTAGGGGGCAATAGGATCCGTAATTGATTTGTAATCTATTCATCTAAAGCGTTCGCAGGTAGGTTTTGTGATTATTATATTAATACGTCAGGCTTCTAATTAAGTTTGCCTGGTTGGTACGTAATCTTAAAGTTGAATTATAAGAGGTATTCAGCCTAACGAATTTGGCGTTACGTTAATTGCTTTATAGTTATAAAATACTGTAGGTTCTTGTGGTCCGTTAATACGCGTATTAGGAACAACAATTCTTTAAGTTCTGGACGCCATTATTTAAAGCATCTAATAATTGCAAGTAGTTCCTTATTGTATATCTTGTAGTTCAATTTGGCAGGGGCGAGCTTTTGGGAGAGAAAGGCTACTGGACACAGCTCACTGTTCTTATTATACTGCGATAATACTCCCCCTAGGGCATGATTAGACGAGTCTGTTTTAATAACACATTTAAGGTTAGGGTTAAAGTGAGCGAGAATTAGGGCGGTTATAAAGCGTTATTTTAAATTATTAAAAGCTTGTTTGTATCTGGCAGTTTATTTAAATTTTACGTTCTTCCTTGTTAAGTTTACTAATAGTTAGGCGATTTTTGAGAAGTGGTTAATAAATTAATAGTAGAAATTTGTAAATTCTAGAAATCCTTAAATGTCTTATATGTTACTAGGGCTTCCCTAGTTTATAATAGCAGCGACCTTCTTAGGGTCCATTTTAATTCCGTTGCGGGATATAATTAGGCCTAGGTACATAACTTTGGACGTATAGAACTTGCATTTCTTAATATCATATTATAAACCCGCATCTCGCAAACGTTTAAGGACCATTTAGATGTGTTTTTAATGCTTAGAAAGCGAAGACAAGTAGATTAAGATATTATCAATATATACGGTAATAAATATATTAAGGAATTTACGAAGCGTATTATTAACGTATTACTGAAACGTATTAGGACCGTTCTTTATACTAAACGGCATTACTAGGTATTTAAAGAGTCCCTATTATATATAAAAGGCTGTGTACTTCTCGTCTCCTTCTTGGACGCGAATTCAATTAAAGGCAGCGACTATATTAAGCTTTGTAAAATATTATGCCTTTGCTAGGCGGTCGAGTGTCTCTTGGATTAAGGGGATTAGATATTAGTTTTAAATTATAATTGCGTTTAGAGCTTAATAATTAACATAGAATCTTAAGCCTCCTTCTGGCTTTTTAACGAATAGTATGGGTAAGGCGAATGGAGATTAACTAGGGTAAATAAATCCTTTTTCTAGATGCTTATTAAGGTATTGTTATATTATAAGCAGTTCTTCCTATAATATACCGTATAGCGGTCCGAACTTTAGTATTATATTAGGTTTAAGTTCTATCTTAAAATCGTATATATCCTAATGCGGGGGTAGTTAGTCTGCGAATCTTTTCTCAAACTCGTCGATTAGATTGTGGTACTCTTTAGGTATAAGAGGTTGAGGGTTAATATATTGCTTTGGTTCTAGTGCTTTCTTAATATCTTCTATAGTTATAGCGAAGATTTCGTGGTCTCGTTTTTGTGCTAACGAAATAAAAGGTGCGGCTTATATTATATGAATTTTAAGAGGTTTCGGCGTAATATCTTCGCATTCTTTACTACCATTGGTAGTCGTAGCCGTATCGTTTTGGTTCGGGGTCCGTGGTAGGGGCAGTTTATATTATATTAAATTTAAATAATCTTATGCATGTTTGTAGGGTTGGTGATGTTTTAAGCAATAACTTTGGCAGTAGGTTGTGTGGAATTTTAGTGTTTCTTTAACCCAGCTAATTAAAGGGTTGTGTCGTTTTAGCCATCTATGTCCAAGTATTATCTTATATTGCTTTAGGGGTGTTATGAATAAGGAAACGTATTTAAGGTATTTGCCTATTTGTATTTTTACGAGAGCGTAGTGCGTTAATTCGCTATATATTAAGGGTTTGCCATTAAAGCCTTATAGGCTTTAGGGCTTATCAAGTTTCTTTAAATTTAGGTGTTGGGTTTTCGCGTAGTTTGTATTAATAAAGCCTATGCTAGTAGCTCCGCTATCTATAAGAATTCGTACCTCCTTCTATTTTCTAAGTGTTTGAATTTCGCCAAGTATATTAAGGGAGTTATGTTATATATCAGCGCTGGAAGAGCCTAGACACTTATGCTCTTCCACTTCTTGTTTTAAGGCGCGACTTAGCCCTAGGACAATTTGTTTTCCAAGTTAGCTAAGGGTAAGATGCTTTATAACGACTGGGTATAATTCATAGAACGAGTACAGGTTAAGAAGTAAGTACGGCTTGAAGAACGAATATAATTTAAGAAGTGGATGCGATTTAAAGACTAGGAGGAACTACAGCGGACTTTTTCAAAAGGGTAAGTTCGGCAATTCCTTTAAATATGTCCTTTTTTACCATATCCGAAGCATTCTCTGTTTATGGCTTGAGTTCTTTATTTATTGGTTTCTAAGGGTGTATAAAATCAAGTGGTATTAAGGTCTATAGGGTTGTATATAGGACTTTTTAGGTTTAGAGAGGGATCGCGTTTTAGGGTATATATTAGTTTCGTAGAGTTTTAAACGTAAGACATGGTCGGCTTTAGAGAACGAGTTTGTTTGTTATATTAAAGGTCCTCGTTAATTTGTTAATACATTATAGCGAATTTAGGTAGGTCTTTTGGCAGTTCCCTGTCTACTAACTAGGCTTTAATCTTATCCAAAATAGCTTATTAAAGAGCAGCGACTTTAGCGGCTTTATTCCAATCTAGTTTGCTAATAAGGCCTAAAAATTCCGAAAAGAAGCTGGCAAATTCTTGGTTCCATTATCATAGGTTTTTAAGTTTAGTGACAGCTGTATATTCGCGGCTGGTGTTATCGTACGTTCGTTCTAGTAGGGAGATAAAGATTTCAAAACTAACAAAGGTGCTGTTATGGAAGAATAGATCTATAGTTCGTACAGCGTCCTTGCTTAAACGAGACATTCTATAGCTAATTTTGCTAGCTTTAGTAGGGTATTAGTTATAGTTTGTTAAGAGTTTAAGACGGAGCTTGGTTACAAAGGGATGTAGGTTATTTTAATTTCTATTAAATATTAGAGGATTAGGGAGCTTTTTAGATTTCGTAATAGGTATTAAATTTGTTATAGATATGGGTTAAGTTACCATTACTGGTTTAAAGTTCGCGTTTAAGGGGCCAGGTTTGGATACAGTTATGTCGATTTTGTTTGTAGGTAGTGTTGGGGTCTCTAATATAAATGCTTAGATGTTACGGAGTTCTTCGCGGAGTGCTTCTATTAATTGCTAATGCTGGGCTTCTAGTGCAGCCCGCTACTAAGCTAAGGCATCTGTAAAGGACTATTGCATTATAGTTAACTGTTCCCTGACTAGGGACATAATACTTATAGTTATTAAAGAGGATTTGGGTTCGTTTGCCATTTTAATAGTAGTTATTTTTTTTTGATGTAACATAATGTAAGGGCGCGAAGAGGCTTCGGGGAAGATTTAAAGAAACAATATAAATTCTATCTAAATCTAAGGGTATATAGCTCTTGAAGAGAACAAGACGTTGCGTAAAGAAGAGAAAGGAATAACCAGAGAATCTTGTAATTAAATAGTTAGGGGTCTTGGTCGATGCGTGCGCACGTGCGCACGCGGACGGACTTTGGTAGAATTCGATTAATCTAGCAGAACTTGGCAGAAGTTGATTAAGGCATCAAGTTTATCTATTAAGTGTTTTACCGAGACATTCCTACTATAACTAGGCTAGTCCTGTTATAGTACCCCCCCTTTTAACCGAAGGTTTAAAATAATTCAATTTAGTTAAGAGTTCATAATTTTTTTATCACATGTCGTATTTTCGCGTCGGGTGGTGGTCTTGGCAAGGTAGATCTGACCAATTAGACAACTTTAACCGCTAGTCAAAGTTCCTTAATATCTTGCGTGTTACGTAATCGCGTTATAAACGTTATAACTTATTTTAAGTTCTTTTTAAATTCAAGTTTTGTGTATTCGTGTTGGGTGGTAGTTGTTTACCTTTATGTTATATCTATCCAGCCAGAGTAGGCCGTGAAGGATAGTCCTTATAGAATTCTTTTACTAAGGAAGGCGCGTCAGCCTTAATCTAATTATAGGTTTCCTAAGTTTGTGTTTTATATCCTTCCCACTTAATAAAAAGTTTAAATTGTTTAGATCGTTTTTTCTATTGTATATCATTAATTAAGTTAATAAAGTAAGAACCGTTACCGTTATTAACAATTATGGGAGGTGGCGGCGGCACTTTATAAGTCAAAGGTTTACCTTTTAAAGGTTGTAGGAAGCTTACGTAAAACATTAGGTATATTTTCATCTTAGTTAGCAGTTTAAGCTTATAGGTGTATAGGCTTAGTTTCTTTTTAATTTAGTATAGGCCTGTAAACTTCTAATTAAGTTTCTTTAAGGGCTATTAAGTCTTTATATTTCATATATTTAGGTAAGCCATATCACCTTCTTTAAAGTCCCACGCGGGAGCTTGTTCTTTATTTGCATACCATTCCTATACCATTTAAGCATACGTTAATTCACTTTATAGTAGTTCCATTAACTGCTTTATTTAATCAGCGAAGTTGTGCGTATTAATTAACTAAATCTGTTTAATCGTGGGTCCTATTGCATTAATTTTAGGTTGTGGTTTAAATCCAAGTTAAGGGTCTTGTCCGTAGGTTGCGTAGAACGGCGTTATACCTATTAATTTATTTATTGTATTGTTCGCAGTAAACTTAGCTAAAGGCAGCCACTTTTCCCAGTTGTCTTGCAGGTAGGAGCAGTACATTTATAGGTATTATTCTATAATTGCGTTTGCAATTTTAGTTTAACTGTCTATCTCTAGATAAAATATAGTCGAGAGTTATATTTATATACTTAATCGTTTATATAGAGCTTGCTAGAAGTCTAAAACGAACTAGCTTTTATAGTTGGATATTATTAAGTTAGGGAGTCTATGCAGCTTAAAGACATGTTTAACAAAACATTTAGCTACTAAGATAACATTAATTAAGTCCATAGGAATTATATATTGCATTTTTATAAGGTGGTTAACTACTACTATAATATTCATAAATCCGTTGCTACTAGGTAAATCTACTATAAAGTTAATTAAGATATCATGCTATCTTTATATTGGAATTAATAATAGTTAGAGTACTTCTTATTTCTTTATATAAGAAGTCTTTCTATAAATACACGTTCTGCATACTTAAACGTATTTTCGCATATAGTCGTGCATTATAGGCCAGTAATATGCTCGTTAGACTATCTTATATATTTTTACACAGCCAGGATGTCCTGCTATAGGAGAGTTATATACAAATTTAAGTATCTTAAATCGCAAAGGTTCGGAATTTGGGACTACCATATTCTATTAATAGTATAGTTAATTATTACAAATTTCGCATTCGGCAAGTGTAATATCTTTATACTGTCGTTTTCCTGTTTAAATTGCTTCTATTATATCTACTATCTATGCGTCGTTCTTGTATTCGTATTCCATCAGCTTATTAATTTCTATTTCCTATTTATTAATTTCTAATTCGTTTCTGTTAAGTTCTATATCTAGGAATATAGGACGTAGTTTCTCAAAATATTTAGGGGGCAATAGGATCCGTAATTAATTTATAATCCGTTTATCTAAAGCGTTCGCAGGTAGGTCTTATAATTATTATATTAATACATCAGGCTTCTAATTAAGTTTGCCCAGTTAGTATATAATCTTAAAGTCGAATTATAAGAGGTATTCGGCCCAATGAATTTAGCGTTACGTTAATTACTTTATAGTTATAAAATACTGCAGGTTCTTGTAGTCCGTTAATACGCGTATTAGAAATAATAATCCTTTAAGTTCTGGACGCCATTATTTAAAGTATCTAACAATTGCAAGTAGTTCCTTATCGTATATCTTGTAGTTTGATTTGGTAGGGGCGAGCTTTTGGGAGAGAAAGGCTACTAGACACAGCTTACCATTCTTATTATACTGCAATAACACTCCCCCTAGGGTATAATTAGACGAGTCTATTTTAACAATATATTTGAGGTTAGGGTCGAAGTGAATAAGAATTAGGGCGGTTATAAAGCGTTATTTTAAATTATTAAAAGCTTATTCGCATCTAGCAGTTTTTTTAAATTTTATATTCTTCCTTGTTAAGTTTACTAACGGTTAGGCGATTTTTAAGAAGTAGTTAATAAATTAATAGTAGAAATTTACAAATCCTAGAAATCCTTAAATGTCTTATATATTACTAGGGCTTCTCTAGTTTATAATAGTAGCAACCTTCTTAGGGTCCATTTTAATTCCGTTGCGGGATATAATTAGGCCTAGGTATATAACTTCGGACGTGTAGAACTTGCATTTCTTAATATTATATTGTAAACCCGCATCTCGCAAATGTTTAAGGACCATTTAGACGTGTTTTTAATGCTTAGAAAGTAAAGATAAGTAGATTAAGATATTATTAATATATATAGTAACAAATACATTAAGGAATTTATAAAGGGTATTATTAACGTATTACTAAAACGTACTAGGACCGTTCTTTATACTAAACGGCATTACTAGGTATTTGAAGAGTCCCTATTATATACAAAAGGCTATATACTTCTCGTCTCCTTCTTAGACACGAATTTGATTGAAGGCAGTGACTATATTAAGCTTTATAAAATATTATGCCTTTGCTAGGCGGTCGAGCGTCTCTTAAATTAAGGGGATTAAATATTAGTTTTAAATCATAATTGCGTTTAGAGCTTAATAATTAACATAAAATCTTAAGCCTCCTCCTAGCTTTTTAATAAATAGTATAGGTAAGGCGAATGGAGATTAACTAGGGCAAATAAATCCTTTTTCTAGATGCTTATTAAGGTATTATTGTATTACAAGCAGTTCTTCCCATGATATACCATATAGCGGTCCAAACTTTGGTGTTATATCAGGTTCAAGTTCTATCTTAAAATCGTATATATCCCAATGTAGGGGTAGTTAGTCTACGAATCTTTTCTCAAACTCGTCGATTAGATTGTAGTACTCTTTAGACATAAGAGGTTAAGGGTTAATATATTACTTTAGTTCTAGTGCTTTCTTAATATCTTCTATAGTTACAGTAAAGATTTTGTGGTCTCGTTTTCGTGCTAACAAAACAAAAGGTGCGGCTTGTATTATATAAATTTTAAGAGGTTTTGGCGTAACGTCTTCGCATTCTTTACTACCATTAGTAGTTATAGCCGTATCGTTTTGGTTTGGGGTCCGTGGCAGGGGCAGTTTATATTATATCAAATTTAAATAATCTTGTGCATATTTATAGGGTTAGTGGTATTTTAAGCAATAACTTTAGTAGTAGGTTATACGGAATTTTAGTATTTCTTTAACCCAGCTAATTAAAGGGTTGTGTCATTTTAGCTATCTATGTCCAAGTATTATCTTATATTGCTTTAGGGGTGTTACAAATAAGGAAACGTATTTAAGGTATTCGCCCATCTACATTTTCACAAAAGCGTAGTGCGTTAATTTGCTATATATTAAGGGTTTGCCGTTAAAGCCTTATAGGCCTTGGGGCTTATCGAGTTTCTTTAAATTTAGGCGTTAGGTTTTTGCGTAGTTTATATTAATAAAGCCTATACTAGTGGCTCCGCTATCTATAAGAATTTATACCTCCTTCCATTTTCTAAGTATTTAAATTTTGCCAAGTACATTAAGGGAGTTATGTTGTATATTAGCGCTAGAAGAGCCTAGACACTTATACTCTTCCACTTCTTATCCTAAGGCGCGACTTGGCCCTAGGATAATTTATTTTCCAAGTTAGCCGAGGGTAAGATACTTCGTAACAACTAGGTATAATTCATAGAACAAGTATAGGTTAAGGAGTAAGTACGGCTTAAAGAACGAGTGCGATTTAAGGAGTAGGTGCGATTCAAAGACCGGGAGGAACTACGGCGGACTTTTTTAAAAGGGTAAGTTTGGCAATTCCTTTAAATATGTCCTTTTTTACTACATCCAAAGCATTCTCTGTTTGTAGCTTAAGTTCTTCATTCGTTGGTTCCTAAGGGTGTATAAAATTAAGTGGTATTAAGGTCCATAGGGTTATACATAGGACTTTTTAGGTTCGGAGAGGGATCGCGTTTTGGGGTATATATTGGTTTTATAAAGTTTTAAACATAAGGCGTGGTCGGCTTTAGAGAATAAGTTTATTTATTATATTAAAGGTCCTTGTTGATTCGTTAATACATTATAGCAAATTTAGGTAGGTCTTTTGGCAGTTCCCTACCTACTAACTAGGCTCTAATCTCATCCAAAATAGCTTATTAAAGAGCAGCGACTTTAGCGGCTTTATTCCAATCTAGTTCGCCAATAAGGCCTAAAAATTCCGAAAAGAAGCTAGTAAATTCTTGGTTCCGTTGTTATAGGTTTTCAAGTTTAGTGACAGCTATATATTCGCGGCTGGCGTCATTATACGTTCGTTCTAGTAGGGAGATAAAGATTTTAAAACTAACAAAGGTGCTATTACAGAAGAATGGATCTATAGTTTATGTAGCGTCCTTACTTAAACGAGACATTCCATGGCTAATTTTGCTAGCTTTAGTAGGGTATTGGTTATAGTTCGTTAAGAGTTTAAGACGGAGCTTGGTTACAAAGGGACATAGATTATTTTAATTTCCATTAAACATTAGAGGATTAGGGAGCTTTTTGGATTTTATAATAGGTATTAAATTTATTATAGATATGGGTTAAGTTACTATTACTAGTTTAAAGTTCGCGTTTAAGGGGCCAGGTTCGGATACAGTTATGTTAATTTCGTTTATAGGCGGTGTTGGGGTCTCTAATGTAAATGCTTAGACGTTACAGAGTTCTTCACAGAGTGCTTCTATTAATCGCTAATACTGGGCTTCTAGTGCAGCCCACTACTAAGCTAAGGCATCTGTAAAGGACTGTTGTATTATGGTTAACTGTTCCCTAACTAGGGACATAATACTTATAGTTATTAAAGAGGATTCAGGTTCGTTTGCCATTTTAATAGTAGTTGTTTTTTTTAACGCAACGTAATATAAGGGCGCGAAGAGGCTTTAGGGAAGATTTAAAGGAACAATATAAATTCTATCTAAATCTAAGGGTATATAGCTCTTGAAGAGAACAAGACGTTGCGTAAAGAAGAGAAAGGAATAACCAGAGAATCTTGTAATTAAATAGTCAGGGGTCTTAGTCGATGCGTGCGTACATGCGCACGCGGACGGACTTCGGTAGAATTCGATTGATCTGGCAGAACTTGGCAGAAGTCGATCAAGGCGTCAAGTTTATCTGTCAAGTGTTTTACTGAGACATTCCTACTGTAACTAGGCTAGTCCTGTTACAGTAACGTAACCTAACGTTAGATAGGATAAAGAAGAGGCATAGGTCTAAAAAAGGGCCTACTAAATAGTATTAACCTTAGTCTTAGCCTAAGGACGCCTAGTATACGTTTTGTATACTACGCGCTATA
>Ga0307507_10005762_pt1 | contig 19923 bp, 24 predicted proteins | sample 7_EM_MG_FD_207223 | JGI IMG/M metagenome (GOLD analysis project Ga0307507, IMG submission 207223) | Populus trichocarpa ectomycorrhiza microbial communities from riparian zone in the Pacific Northwest, United States - 7_EM | ecosystem: Host-associated > Plants > Roots > Unclassified | place...
AAGATGACATAATATTACCATATTTGGACATGTGCCTGATTACGTAGTTAGTTAGTCCACCCAAAGTCGAGGGAAAAAAAAAATCGACCCTAGGTCTTTTTTTTCAATCCCGGAACCCCCTTGATCGCGGTCTACCTCTACTTCATCCGGCCAGTTGCATGTGAGGTTTTGAAAGCCCTTAATCGTGATTTCTCTTATCATTCAAGCGTTCTCTGGGCCCATTCCATACCTTTGGAAGGGCGTGTTTTGAGCGCATGGAGTGGACGTGACGTGGCGTTATGCACAGGAAGGCTAACGAAGAAGCTCGCTGGCTTCGCGATAACCCCTTTACTTGCCCGTCAAGTTTCTCAGGCCATCTTCCGCGACAAATTCCCCCAACTATTTTCGGATGTCCCGACTATGCTCAATGAACTATACCTATACGGAAATCGCTGCGGATTCCCCAGCTGGCCGGACCTCCCAACCGAGGCTGCTGTTAAGCTCCTCGCTGTTAGTCAGATATGGCAGGCAATGTTAGAGGTCGAACCTGTTTCTTCAATATGGATGCCACTGGTGGAAGGTTCCCGCATCTTTCCATCAGAGAGGAAGGAGAATTGGGAGGCAGCATTCCTGACTGCATACAGGCTTCTCAGAGAGTCACGTATTGTCGCTCTTCCTTCGCCATCGGAGGTTAGCATTTAATGAGTCATTCCAAGCGTCCGAAACTGAAACTCATCATAGGTATTCGAAAATAAAGTTAATCGTACACACATACTTGCACCAGTAGTTGGACAGGTCTTGTTTGGACTGAATTCAAGCAGGGTCGAGATCGACCTGCCGTTGTGGGGCCTACATGCTGAGACTGTCGCAAGGGGCATCCAGATAGTGAATTTTCTTTTGACTACTTACACTATTGCCCAATTCTTATCCTTTTTCGTGAATTTGTAGATTGCATTCGCGGCTGCCAATGAATCCTTTCCTATATCTTCGAATTTGACGCAGGCCTTGGGCGCCTTCGATACAGAGAGGATCTACGACAAAGCATTCACATTTCTGCAAGGCTTCAAGCGTCAGTCCGTCGATGACTGGGACAATTTTAGCCAAGAAGTCTATGATTTGCATCGAAGTCCTACTCTTTTCACCACGAGTAGACAGGAAAAAGAGTCCATTGCTAGCATGTCATCGCACATCGCGGCAAGAAGGGGTGATTAAGAGGTCTTGTAGAGGAGGGTGTCTTGATCTAACCAGCTCGTTTTGTAATGATTACTCGCACTCATAATTACATTTAGCTACCAGCTGTAATTAAACTTTGACGCTGTTTCAAGAATATGCTATTCGAGGAAAGTTGCAATGGGACAAGTCGCTGTGTATTGATAGATGAATTTCCCTGTCAGAAATATTTCCTGTGGGTTTTTCTTCACAATTTTCAAGTACGTAGTCAGAAAATTTTCGTTTCATCTCGCTTGACCTTTGCTACAATTTGTATGTAGGTGAGGAAGAGGTAGTCGTGTCCAAGTCCCTCATTTCCAACTGTTCAATCCACGAAATTCGGATGATGATATTATTTATTTTACGACCCGCACCGGACATGAAAAGGTCGAAGGTGTATAATGTATATCAGAGGCGCGGGGTTTATGGTTCGGATGGATAAAAATGATAACGGCGGGTAGTCGTTTTGGGGAGGAAATTCCACAAAGCAGGTTTTGGGTTTTGATTTCGACGAGCCTTCGGAGGCTCGCCAGACTTTCGGTGGTGGTTGATAGATCGACGGAGAACGTTCATAGGTCGGGTTTACGTGGATAAAAAATGATAATGGCGAGTTGTTGTGGGGCGGGGAAACTCCACAAAGCAGGTTATAATTTCGACAAGCGTTCAGAGGCTCGTCAAACTTTCGGTGGTGGTTGATAGAGCGACGGAAAACGTTCATAGGTTGGGTTTACGAGGATAAAAAAGGATAATGGCGAGTTGTCGTTTTCTGGGCGAAAATCCCACAAAGTGAGTTTAAATTTCGACGAGCCTCCGGAGGCTCGTCAGACTTTCGGTGGTGGTTGATAGAGCGATGGAGAACATTCAGACGTAGGGCTTATGCAGATAAAAAATGATCATGGCGAGTTGTCCTTTTTTGGGCGAAAATTCGACACCGTAGGTTTAATTTCGACGGGACCTCGGAGGCTGGTGGGGCTTTCGGTGCCGATTGACAGAGCTATCCGGAATGTTTTCAAAAAGAAACACCAGTGATTTTGCAGGAAGATTGCCTGACCTTCAACTTTGCCTGTGGGAACCAGCCAAGGGCAACGTCCATTTACGGCCTGCACCAGACATGAAAAGGTCGAAGCCAATGTATAATGGATATCAGAGGCGCACGGTTTATGGTTCGGATGGATAACAATTGGTGATGGCCCGTTGTCGTTTTTTGGGCAAAAATTCCACAACATGGGTTATAATTTCGACGAGTCGTTGGAGGCTCGTGGGGCTTTCGGTGGCGGTTGAAAGGGCTATGGAGAACATCAAGAGGCGCGAGGTTCAATGGCTTGGGGCTTTCGGTGGCGATTAGTCGCTAGCTGCTTGTGTAGCTTTGGCGATTTTCTTCGCTAAAGGGCGACGATAATTAAATTATGTGTTGCAGAGGAAGTGGTAAATCTCACAGAGTGCCATATCCAATTGTTACTGTACAGCCCACGAACGATAAGAAGGGCTCCGATGTGGAAAAGAAGCGCCACAGCCAAGTAGATAAGACCGCCGTGTATTCTTCACCAACCCAAAAGCACCTCGGAAGCCGGTTGTCAAAGATTTATCAACGGATGCCTCAAACCGGCCCTCGAAGATGCTGTCGAAAGCCATAGACCGGATACCACGAACATCAATGACAATCTGGGGGTAGGATCGCCAAATGAGCATCTCGAGAGGAGCAGAAAATAAGGACGAAACATACGTTGTAATAATCTCTTGCGACGTCCTCCCGCGCTTGCTTATTCCTAACCACGCACCTCGCAACGAGCTTCGTCTGCACCGCCATCGTGGTAGCAAATCCAGGCGCAATTGCCAACCCAGCGAAAGTAAGCTGCCAACCTTTTATGAACGCCCAGAGCAGCCCAACTCCGAGCATCGTCCACAGCGATGATGAGCAAGGGGCAAACACACATAATCCACGTCCACATACGTGTTCGCGCCATTGGTCAATGTGATTGTGCAATCCCTTTTGTAGGTTGGTCGAAAACAACGTTTGATTGAAGGCATCCGGGGTGGCAACTCCATTTCCGACGGGATACTGTTGGTTGTCGACCTGAACTTGATAGGGACCGTGATTGCCACGCTTGGCGCCATATATCCCAACAGAGGTCCCAAAGAATGTGAAAGACATCGTCGCATTCGCAGCGTCGCTCACAGTGAAGCTGCTCTGCGTGTACCTGGCGGTCCGACCGACATCAAGTATGATCTTTAGTGTGAGGACTGGATATAATTACTTGTCTGCTGAGGAGTCATCTCCGGAGGTCCCAGCCCTCCAATTAGCAGAATAAACCAGGAATGGCGCGGTATCTTCGACGATAGCCTGGAAAGACGGCATGAAGAGCAGGCAAGACAAGGGCGCTTATTGAGAGTTTGCAGTTCCCAGCGGGCTGTGGGTCATTTGAATGTTCAAAGTGGTTGCGCACTCCGCCAGACTCCGCCGGCCGAACGCTGGAGGTTTGGAGCCTTCCCGTATTAGCGATCAAATGGCTTGACACGCGGATGTAGGTCAGGTTGCAACATGACGTCACAAATCTTTGACGTCCCCCACGACGTCCTCTAGTCTTTTTTTGACAAGAAATCGCTGGTATGTAGATATACAACCTTTGAAGCGTGAAGCTTTGAAGCTTGAAGCCTGGATGGATCTGGCCTTGATACTTGAACTGGCATACTACGCAGCATTTTTAAAAATCTTTCATCGTTGTACAATTCGCAAGGAACTACTGTTGCCAGCTTTTGTACGACGCTATCTGGAGGGATTCCTTTGATTAAACCTGTGATGTCGACACTACAGTGGGCAAATTGGCTTATAGAAGTGAACCGGGGGAGGCTCCTAGTGATCGTCGAGGACTGGAGCGAAAGAAGTTTTTTAGACTTTTTTGGGAGAAAGAGATGCAATAACACGTACCCAAACGCTAAGGTCTCGAATTGCTGGAACATGCCATCAAGCTCCTCCAACATTTTCATTTTCGAAAGATAAAGTTCTTGCGCATCCTCATGCTGAGTGCTTCGCTCATTACAATCCGCTCGGAGGCGATGAACGACAATAGTATCAATGCCGGGCAGGTGAGAGAGCAACGCAGCAGCTTGTTCCAGTGTTGCATTTGCCTCCTGCAGTTGACCAAGATGAAGCTGAACCTCTCCTTCCGAGCCAACGCACGGCCAACGACAGTGGGAACGTTCAGTGCTTCAGCGAGATCTTGAGCCTGCTGTGCAAAGTACTCGGCTTCCCCGGGAGATCCACGCGTCAAGTACATCTGCGACAACACGAACAGAGTGGAAAAAAGTCCCTCTGCTGTCCGCCATTCCAAATCATGCATGAAAGATCGCGAAGGGTATGTCTTATTCGGCGTAGGTTGTGATTATGCTGGAGCGGATGTTTGTTCATCCGTAAGAGCTTCTATCAAACTTGTCATTTCAAATGGATTGGACTCCAAAGATGGTTTAGCGGAGGATTGAGGCGGAGAGTTAAGACGTCCTAGTGTGTCCACAGCCCGACTCCAGACGAAGAGACTGAAGCATGCCCTCCAGTGATATAGCAACGTCTTCCTAAAGAGGTTTGAGGTCAACAAGGATGAGCGGAATATTAGAAGGCACTACCTTGCAGTACTGAATCAATCCAAAGACATGAGAAGCCATCGCTGCCCTCTCCAGACGCTTGACCCGTGTATGGATCCGTTGAAGAGTGGACAATCCTTTCTCTTCCGTATCCAGTCTGCTTGAATGATCTAGTGCCTCATTATAGACACTTGAGCTGCATCTTCAAAGTCAGCCACGAACACAATCACCAAAGAAAATAGGATGATCGTACCTTCGAGACACATCTTCGATTAAGGCCAACGACTCCGCAAATCGTAACAAGAAGGCCGAGGATACCTCCGGCGAGGCTTGTCCGTTTCTAACAACTTCCAATGCCAGATTGAAAATCATGGCCGCCCTCTTCATCTTACCAAGCTTCACGTATTCATGTGCAAGATCAATCGAAGCGAAGATGTATCCTAATGTGCATAGGAGAGACGTCAAGAATAGATTACATGACATTTTAGATGGGGAAGACACACCATCGCTCGCCACGCCAGCGTGGCATTCACAAAGCTTCCTTGTTAGGTCCAATATATGGACTTTTGGAAGTACGAGGCAAAGGAGCCCAAGAAGGCGAGCCGTGAGTTCTAAGAACAACAGTAATTAGACTAAAAAACTAACAACAGCAACAAAGAACCCACGGAGCAGCCCTAAAAATTGATCAAAATCATCAAAAGTAAACAGTGACTTCGTCTTCGCAGCAGCATTCAAAGAGGGTCGAGGTGGCGTTCTCGTGGTATTCAGTGAAACTGGCGAAGTGCTAGTATGAAAAAGAAGACAAATTAGCACATGGTGACCGAAAATATGAAGAACACTTACCAGCCCTTGGCTTAACCGGAGGACGAGCAGCCACCCTTGAGTTACTCTTGACAGGAGCAGCCTTCCTTGGAGCAGCTGGTACGCGTTGACGAGTTGTCCTAGTAACTTTGGGGGACACAACTCTTGGTATCTGTGTTAACGGCGATGAGACCTTTCTCACTTTGGGACTCAGCCCTTTCCTCGCTACCCTGGGGCTCCCAGCTGAACCGAGAGTGAGAAGGTCTTTTAGAATCTGACATGCTTGATCTGCATGTTGAGCCATGGCTGTGCTTTGCTCCGGGTCTGCTCGCTTATGAGCATGAAGCGCAAGCCAAAGGTGTGCGGATGCACGGTATTGCAGGCGGTAAGGAGCGTAATGCAACATCCCGAGCCAAGTTCTAGAGAAGAAGAGATTGGAAGATTAGGTCGATGGTGAAAGGCTCAAAGAGTATCCATACCTGAGCTGTCAGAAGCCGCTCTACTTCACTGCCCATCTCCTGCAGATTTCCTAAAGTCACAGTCCAGTCCCCTCCAGAGTCCCGATATGCAAAGGCCATACACCTTATCAGAACTCTGGATCGCCTGATGGGGAACGAGGCCGCATCATAAACATCCAGAGAATCTCTCAGCAACTTCACAAAGACACCCCGTACGCCCTCTTTTCATTGACTGGGCTGAAGGCCATCAATCTGCTGCTCCAGAAGGACTCCGACAGCCCGAGGGTCCATCACAGGATTGCCGTCATCAGAAGCAGCGAAGCACTGGGGAGACCGAAGGGAGATATCCTCTAACGGCAGAAGCAGCTCGCATGCCCCAATGTAAGTTACTCGGTCGATGGTGGCCATTAACTGCTTAACGGATGAGCTGGCAGATGCTCCAAAGATATCCCCGACACTGTTCGCATCCGTTTGAGCTTCAAAGCCACAGGACGTAAACGGAAATGCGCATATACATTGTTGGAAGGCGTCATAAGCATTCTTTCAGAAAGAACATGTGAGCCACATAGTCAACAGAAGCACACAAAAATCACCTTGCGATCCCCATTCTTGCTATAACAAACAGCGAGCAACTCCCACCGACGGTAGAGCTGCTCTTCCAGCTGATTCCATTCAATATCTCCGTCGACTTCCCTCTTCGTCTCCGGTTTTGCCTGTTCTTTCGCCTTCCCTTTCCCTTTCGCGCGCCCTTTCATCGACAACGCCTTTGCACCAAGAAAACACGCCTCACATAAAAACGGGACTACAGCACCATATCGTGTTGCTTGATAGAGTGATCCTGAAATGTTGTAGTATGTCCCCGAAATGCAACGCATGTAATTCGCATGGTCCACATCCGCATCCTGAGGCACAGAATCAAGGATAGATACCGCATCCCCGAGATGCTCAAAGGCCGGGACATACGTCCTAGGGTCCTGAACATCGAGAGTAGTACGTGCGAGCACGAAGAGAGAGTCCAACGCGCGAGTGATGATGTCAGATTTCCGCGCTGCGGAAACTGCAAGCTTTTGGAGAAGATCAACACAAGACACCACGAAGGCTTTAACCTCCGTCCGAGAGGTATCTGTAGACAGGGAGTCGAGAGACTTAGCGGCCATTCGCCGGAGCCTTTCGAATGCTCGATCCAGTTTGCCACTAATACGAGCGAGTTCCTGGTCTTCTGAGAATAGGAAGGATTGCAGGCAAGTTGACGTCTTTATCAGGACGGTGCATGGTTCCAAATGTTTGATTAGCACGTCTGAAGAGAGCGTCTTAGAGCGAGGAGAGCAAGAACAGGAATCCACATACCATTTTCAACAGGCCTCTGCTAGCAAGGCTGTAACCTGTGCGAATTCTGCACATATCCGTGTAGCTTCCTTTGTCATGGTATCGCTATCTTGTGCTTGCGTCCTTCCCACCGGTTCGGCGATCTTGCTTGAGGACGGCTTGGGGACATCATGCTCCATCAGCTTTCCAATCCTCTCAAGGGCACAGATATCTCCAGCCTAGCCGTCCGCGCTGAGTGTGTTCATCACAATGATGATGAAATCGAACGTACCCGTTTCGCAAAAGCCATCCAATCCTCGCAAAACCCGACGAAACCTTTCCCCTCCAAAAACGACAGGCTATCTTCCCGCTTCTGAGCACACGCAAGCATCTCCGCGTATTCGGGGAGAACTAAATTTGTCACTTTCTCCTCCACCTCGGGGAAAAGCGATTGACCGGCCTTAACGAGAGCCACAGCAGACCTGGTGACCTGCTCCCAGAATGTGCCGGATTCTACCGTTCCTCTGGATGTATGGCAGAGACAGCAAAGGGCATACATTCGTAACTGAAAAACTCGCTCGGGATTGGGTGATGGATGTGTCGCTTTCGTCTTTGCCGTTAACGAAGTTGAGGAGGTGGAAGCGGAGCAGAGCTTCTTGATTGCCGAGTAAATGCGGGTAAGCATCGCGTCTGTTTGTTTGACGGGCAAGGAAGATATTGAGGGCACCCAGGTTAGAAAAGAGAAGGATGTGGGGATTGTCAAGGACGACGACAGTGCATCGACTGCTTGAGGTGTTGTTGATATTGAAGCCAGTGTAAAAAGAGCGTGGGCGAGATAGGTTGAAGTAAGTGTCAAGAGAATTATATCTGTTGGTAGTGATGGGTAGTGGTATTGATAGCAGATGACACCGATATTCGTTAGAAGTGGACGTCGTAACATTTAACAAAGCACATATTCATGGGTGCATAGATTTTAACGCAGTTAGTGCACAACCGTGCTACACAGACATTAGACGTTGAATGAACATCAAGAATTTGAACCCACCATATCTAGAGTGACCAACTTTCCTAAGACGCTCTCTGCCGCCCTTTCCACGTCCATATCCCGCAGACATAGCCTATGTAAGGTGCACAAATTCTCTTCTGCCGTCAAGGCAAACGGCTCGGCGTTGGACAGCGTGATTTTTGACAAGTTCGGTACGGACTTCTTCCAACCAGAACGGACAACATTAGAAAGCTCTTGTGACGCCGAATTGACAAACCGCATTGCTGAAATACGAAGGTCATCTTCAGATATCGCCCTTTGCTTTCCCTTGGAGCTTGAAATGGTTAGCTTGGTGGCCAATGCATCTGCGAGGTCTTCAGCCGGTTTCTTTGCTTTTGATACAGAACGGTTCGACGCTGGACGTCGACGCTCCTTTGTTGCCATCCTGCGCAAATTCCTTCGAAATTATGAAATAGTACGCAGCGCCTCGCATACGTTCTGCCGGGCGGGAAAAGGCTAGAGAGGGCGAAGGGAGGCTATTGTGTGGTGTCTGGAACCTCCAATAGCCCGATTTGGGCTACTAATTCTGAAAGTGGCTATTTGTTCCCACACCCTCCTATAACCACATAGTGCGCCTGCGGGCGCAAAACCCGCTACTCATTTTTTTTTCTTTTTCGAAATGACTTTTATCGAGATAGGTATGACACCTCTGACAATCAGGACAGTGTAAGTACGATGCCACACACATACTTCATAACCCAGCTGTTGAATATCATCCACAAGCTGGTACAAAAGCGCCGGAAGCGAAAATGACATGACCTAGGACCACATAAGTTGAAGAGTTCACTATCTGAGCAGACTGCCCCCTCCCCGGCACGTAATCCTTCAACACCGCGCCGAACCTCCCCAGTCGCTTCAAACACCCCAACGCATGGTCTATTACACCTTACCAGAGCTCCTTGGTGGCTTGCCTGCTTTGTCTGCTTTCAAAACCCTCTTCCACGTCTCGCCGTACTCCTTTCCAAGTTGTTGCCGGAGCAACCCTTATCCCTCCTATTCCTTCTTCTAGGCTTGGAGGTCGCTGGTCTCTGAACCCTAGCTCCAGAGGGTGGTAGGCAGGCGCTGGGCTCCCTCCCCCTTCGGGAAGGGGTTCACCGTCATCTCCACCGATAGCCGTACTCAAGCTACCCAAATCTAATCCGAGGCGAATGGGGGGCGTGTATGGAGAACCTTGCTGGGGTATAGACTTTGTAGTAAAGGCGGCAATCCCTGTTCCTTCAGAATGCGATACGGTCTCCGAGCCGCGTTCGCGCAGGTCCAGAATCTGGGCATATCAAATTTAACCAACAACCATCAGATCTACAGGACAACACTTACTAAGCGGCAGGCGAGCACAGGCCCAGCATAACACTCAAGGGAATGTTGATAGCCGAAATAACTTGGCGGGGTCTGATAAAAGTTTACTTACTGCCCTAAAAAGTAAATCGAAGCAGAGGAAAACGTACTGGAGGTAGAAGACGCCATTAATTTTGAATCCTGAATCAGTAAATTAAGACGGCAAGTGCCGTGTAAACGCACTAAGTTTGCGATAGAAATTAGAAGACACCTACATGAAACGTTGGCCGCAAAGGTTTTTTTATACATTGAAATCACGAACCCTCACGAAGGAAAGTCTGAATAAGTTGGCTATTCGGTCCGCCGTTGCGTCTTCGAATATTGAAGGCTTTCCAAACAGTCATAAACGTGACAATTGTGTCGACAGCAGAGGTGCAACCTGAATAAATGTGTAAGATAAAATCTGGTCAACACAAATGAGAAACGGACGAAGAAACTGAGTAAATGCGGTGAGTGTCTTTTCAACATGGGAAGACAGGGCCTTTGTCCTTTTAAAAATGACTAGTCAGGCAGAATTATCGGGTGTGAATTGCATATGTGTCGTACGAATGGAGGCTTATAGAATGGAAGTACTGGATTCCAGAGCCGGTAAGAATGCATCAAATGGACCGTACAGAAAACTCACACAACATCTGGGTGGTGTCGACGTATAGTTGATAGGCAACAACCCCAGAAAAAGCAAGGGGGTCTTAGGATTCAAAAGTCCGACTGGGGGTTGGGTAGGTAGGTCGGCCACAGGCCGAAAAAAAAATAATTGGAACCCTATACAAAATGATCTCAAAACAGTCCCGGAAGGCCATCCCCTGCAGTTTTGCAGCACTAATACACTCCAAAACACATACATCAGTTCAAATTCAATGATATTAAAAGCATTATGTAATATTTCTTTAATCTTATCTAATCTTAAAATTTCTCCACCAAGTGTCAATGTCACAAAACTGTCCTAACAGTGGAGTAATGGAAGCTGGCATGACTGAAGAAGTACAGTCACTAAATATCACTTACATGTTTACTGACAAGTTGTTTAGAAGCCTGTTCTCAACATCAATGGATGACTCACAATTGGACGGGGTTCTTGAATGTAAGAGGCTTGGCTGTGAAACAAAATTGGTAAGAATATGTTCCATACAAGAAAAATTACTCAGCTATATTCCAGTATCACCTACACTCCCTGATCAAAAGTAATGTCACATCATTTTTTGGACAAAGTTGGTGCTATAACAAGAGAACCAAAGATTTTGAGAACTAAGGTCTGGTGTATGGAAAATAGCTAAGGAGGTGTAGATTGTACATACCAAGTCTGGGAATGAGCAAATGAAAAACCAGGATAAGGCAGGGCATTGACTGTGACAACTTCCAAAAAGGCAATGTAACAAAATGGGAAATTCTGAATGACTGCAACCTAGTGAAAGCAATTCACCATTTGAAGAAGAGATATTTTGAACACTAGGTCTCCCTGCTATTGTTATAAGCTCCATAAAGTCTCTGGGCTGTAAATGTTTATATTGTCTCCTAAAAGATAAATTTGAATTTATTCCCCATTTTATGTATTTTTGGCTGAATATATTTCTTGGAATGAGGTAAAATGACTGCCTATTGATATCTGTAATGCATATAGTGCAAGAGGTAGGTAGGAGTGTCAAAATAAATATTGCATGATGTCTGTAGAGGCAGATATCCAGAGTTTTTCTGAAATCAGAAAAGTCCCTACAACATTGTTTCTTCTTTTCTTCAAGAAAAAAAAATGCCACCATCCTTTTGAGTTAATTTATAGAGCCTCAGTATGGCCTTTAAGCAACAACTGAAGTACAGTATAATAGCAAATTAATTACACTGGGCATAACTTGAAAGACTCCTGATGGAACCTCATTTTTGCATCCAGCAATTGTCCTAGACCAATCCTCAACATTTTTCTGGTGAATAGGGGCTGAAAATATTTCCCAAGGCACTTCTCTTCCCTAGTAACACTATCCGAAAGAAATAAACAGAGATCCTATTTATTTAGGGATCTGACACCCCCACACCTTTCTAGGTCTGATTTAAAAATCCCTCTATCATGTGTTAGTGAGCTTTGCAGGCCATATGGGAAGTATCTGTGTCCAAAACTCAAGAAGTAGGTAAAAGTACTTACCATTGACATTTCAAAACAATTATATTGACTATAACTCTATGGAAATAGGGTTTCTGGGAATGGTAATGACAATATGTCTCTTAATTTTCACAATTTATGAGTTTAAATAATGATGGCATGCTTTAATCCTGTGAGTGGGGTCAGATCAGACTATGGAACAGTAGTAATTATGTATCTTTACAATATTATCACAATAGATGCCTTCTCCTGTCAATCCTCAGAAATATTTTTAGCTGGAAATGGGCAAGGAGGGCAATTGATTTGAATTTACCTTTTAGAAGAGAATATAAAAGCTTATAGCATAGAGACTTTATGGAGCTCATAAAAAGAGCAGGGAGATCCACTGTTCAAAATATCTCTTCTTCAAATGGTGAATTGCTTTCAGTAGCTTGCAGTTATTCAGAATTTCCTATTTTGTTACATCCCATTTTTGGAAGTTGTCACAGTCAATGCCCTGCCTTATCCTGGGTTTTCATTTGTTCATTCCCAGACTTGGTATGTACAATCTACGCCTCCTTAGCTATGTTCCATACACCAGACCTTAGTTCTCAAAATGTTTGGTTCTTGTGTTATAGCACCAACTTTGTCCAAAAAATGATGTGACATTACTTTTGATCAGGGAGTGTACATTGCATTTTGTTGGAAATAGTTCCATGAAACTGGGTTTGCAAGGCCTGTGAGGCATCTGGGACAAGTAGAGGGACAAAGTGATTATGATGATGATGTCATCTTACCATATATGGACATGTGCCTGATTACATAGATAGGTAGGTCAAGCTAGTAAGGACTTTTAAAAAAAATCGACCCTGGGTATATTTTTTTAATCCTAGGACCCCCTTGAGAAAAAGCGGACAGGAGAAAGCATAGAATGTAGACATTGCGACTAAAGAAAGCATGGGTGCAGATGAAAAGGACCGCTAAACAGGTGCCACGCAGCTTGAAGCAATAGGTAGAGTAAGCGGCGGGGAAGATTACGGCCATTTGCATAATTGCATGAACACCGAGATTTTATTTCCCGGCGTGACGTGACATCTCACCTGAGCCACGTAAGGGACCAATCCATTCAGTAAACGGACTGGTAGGCCCTCAAAAATTGACGACAGTGATGTTGAATACATCTCCAGTCTCATTGAAGCAAATCCCGCCCTATATCTCGATGAGATTCAGCATCAACAACAACATGGATGGAGACTTGCCCATTTGCGGTAGTTACCAAGGACTTTGGATATGAGGCCTGTAGATCAATCTGCCCTATCACGAATTTCTCGATAGGTCAAGCCTTCCTCAAAATACCAAGAAACAATGCACGTCTTGAGATCGTCTGACAGTGCGGGAGTCATCGTGTAAGTATAAGATCTTGCCCTGGAAACTTTCCTTTTTAGGTAACTATGTCACGTCACGCCAGGGAAATAAAATCCGCGTGTTCACGGAATTATGCAAACGGCTGTAGTTGGCAAACAAACAAGTGAAAAAAATCATGAAAAGCTACCCACACTTGAGACAGGGCCCAATATGCACCTGGGACAAAGGTACCTCCATAATCGTAAATACAAGTACAATAAGAAAACAATTATGCATCGCAAAAAATTTGATGATCAAAATTTCAAAATGAAGAACAATAAGGGCATCAACCACATCTAATTTGCATATTTAAACAATGTCCTGAGGAAATAGTCTTGGTAGCCATGGCAACCTCACCCAGCTGAAGGTCATTTCCATTGTTTTATTCTAAAAAATATCCAGTCAATATGACTGATGTTCTTATTGTTCAACAATTTGAAATTTTGATAATCAATATTTTTGGGATGCACATAGGCTTTATTATTCTACAGGTGTCGACAATTATGGAGGTACCTTTGGCTGGGTCACAAATTGGACCCTGTCTCAAGTGCCAAAAGAAGAGAAAAAGACGACAAACAAACAAATGCAAAAGATCATGAAAAGCTACCCAAAAGAAGAGAGAGTGATGGGAAGAGCCGACGAACAAACAAGTGCAAAAAATATAGTGGAAAGCTGCCAAAAAGAAACAGAGATGGGTCACGAGGAGAACAAACAAGACTAACTTTTAAAATTTTTTCGTTGGGTGAGACTGAGGTTGTAAGAACCCTTACTAACGTAGCGGGTATTGCTGACAGATTTGGCTATTTGTCACATGGTGTCACAATGCATGTGATCTCTCTTCTAAAATTCATTTTCCTCATTTCTCCTTCATTACTCAACCGATTTGTACCATTTAACTTGTAAAATACAATATTCCATGAGGTCACAAAACAGGTTCAACCAAAAGACAAGGCCATAATGCAGGCAGACCAAGGGAATCTGTAGGAAGACCAAAAAAACCTGAGTTGGTGTCACTTGAGCCTGATTCCACACCAACTGCATCCAGAGGCTTCTCACAAATCACAGAAATACAAGATTATTTTTTAAAAATTATTCAATTTGGGATTTCATGGATTCCAGATACACTCAAGATTAAATATAATTTTGATGGACAAGTTGTTGAAGACCTGACAAGTGTGTCACAGAATTCTTTGAATCTTGTCTCTGTATATCCAATGAGACTGCATTTGTCAACATTGAGTGAAAAAGAACAAATTTCTACATATATCTGGCAACAACTCAGAAAACTAGGTGTTCCTATTCACACGAGGAAGAATTTCACTTGTTCAATTCATCTGTGTCACTAAATGGAAATTGGTCCTCACCAAATGGTGCCCCTGATTTTGAAGGACTGGCAGCCTGGTGGTCAGCTAAAACAGATGGAAAGACCATCTTTTACAAGATGAATGAGCATCTTGAAAGTCACTACAAGAAATGGACAGGGAAAAGAAGGAAAAGGAGAATTTAGTAAATAGTCTCTCACAGAGGAAGAAGGACCAAGAGAGAATCCAAGAACCCAACTAAGTTCCAGATTCATTCCAATTTTTTGACAATGATTTAACAATAAACCAAGCCAATGAATTGCCTCCTGCAAGAAAAAAAAGTAAGACAAAATTCTGGCAGAAAGATCCATCACCTCTTTTGCCAGTTATTGCAAGATCACTGCACCAAATCAATGCTACCATAGCTACTCTGCAGATTACACATATATTAGCAACAGTGCACAATCCAAAAAATTACTCAACACAGTCATTAAGCAATCAAGGATTTGTGCAATGGATATTACCCTCAAGTGTGGCAGGATCATCCAGAAGGAGGTGCATGCTTTGTTTTAATGCTGGAAGGGGAGATAAAATGCATGAATGTCCAGGAAGAAATTCAAGAGCAACTTTAATTGTCAATTCTCTTGGATTTTGATCTTTTTTGCTCCAGCACTGAGTATGCTATTTTGCAATGTATATAATCAAATAGCTCTCATCAATCTTTGGAATAAGAAAAACAATTTATAAATTTATCACAATGATATTTGTAAGTTAGACTATGGTTGAAACTGAGAAATATAAATGTTGTGAAGCCAATTCATCAAGTTACTTTATTGGACTAATATTTTTCTTTTTTCTTCTCTTCTTTTTTGAATTTTTGAATTTTTAAGGTTTGAGGTTCCAGACATGGCACAATAGCCCAAAGGGAGGGTTTGAATGTGTGGGGGTTTAGCTGAATCACGATCACATGATCACGTATCTCAGCAACACGTCAGGGTACCGTTTGCGGGACGTCCATGGATGAATTTGCACTTTGCACTTTGCCTTTCCCATCATTCGTCATGTGATAACATCATAAGTAGGTGTAGTATTAGTAGTATAAATCTCTACAAAGTAATTACTGCTGCTGTAGTGTTGAATATAGACCAACCTGTACTCATATCAGAGAGAGAAGGGCTACCAATTGATAAATATGCCCCCTTTGCCACTTTCTCAAAGGCTGGATTTGGGCTGGATCAACCCACTGCATTGCTTTGTCACACGAGACTGGGATTGTGTTACGAAGGGCGTCAATGGCATCTTGAGGCACCTCAATGCGGCATTCCTCGGCAGGTGCTTGAGGAACTGTGAATGTGTGTCGAGGAGTCTGGCCTGACATGTTAGGTTTTGTACTCTGGAAGCAAATCTTGTGATTGTTCCAGTATTCAAAAAACTTGTCAAGCTGATGTTGAAGAATCTGTGGCCAGATCCAGTTGAATAGTTGTCTGTTTATCTGATGTTTAAACTTTGAGGTGTGAGAAAGTGAATGAAACAACGCATGGGTGAATAGGATTGCCAGGATTGTATATGCCGGTGATTTTCCCTTGTTGGATGACTTCCTGGATGTCGATGCTGAACAAGGTGACGAACCAATGCCATAACCCTTTGATCGGTGTGTTATGAATACTTTGGACATGCTGGGCTGGAGGAAACCGGTTGCTGTCGATATCAGGAGCATAGGTCTCTGTAATTGGGAACACGGAGTCAGTAAGAATGAGAAACCGAACAGTATGTGGAAGTTTACCTGAGTCCGGTCCGATGGGCATAAATGTAGACCAGAGCTGACCTTCAAACTCGATTTGCACCTGGGAATCGACGAGATAATCCATCTGGGGCATACATCAAAAGGATATTGTGAATAAAATCTTGGAATCAATGTCATGTGATGTTAAACAATGTGAGAAGGTAAGAAGATCAAAATGCAAATGAACCGTGGACGTCCCGCCAACCTTACCAGGGCCCACGTTTCGCAAGGTGCTCTGAGTTTTTGCTTTGTCTTAAAGGCTATTCTCTCAAGTCAAAATTGGATCGAAAGTGGGAAGACATACTCATTAATCTGGTCATCAGATTTTGCCAGTACCATCATATATTCCACTTTTTATCTTTTACATATTCCTAACCCATGCCCAGGTCGCACAAGGAGAGCTTGGGCTCTACATATATACTTGTAAAATGATCCTTCTAAATGCTTATGACTCTTTTCTTTTGGTCTCCAGCTACCCAACAGTTCCTGGAATGGCGGAAAAGGCGAATAACCAATTAAACAAAGGATTGGATCCCTGAACACAGAGGTGAACATAGGTCATGGATATAAACCTCATTTTGGTTTTTGGAAAGCAGACAAAGCCTAGTGGAGAGTGGACAGAGGGATACTTGATATCCTTCAATTGCTATCTGCTCCCCAAGGAGTAAAGGCTGATAAATCTCATGTACCATGGCACCATAAGGAAAGGACAACCTTGAGGTATAGGTTTTCATGGCAGAGCACTCAAGCAGCAACATCACCAGTTGATCGTTGCATATGCGGTAGGGTTCGATGCTGACATCCTCGTCGGGATCTATAGTCAGAACCTCAAAGCTCGCAGTTTTTTTTATTGTACCCTCCATCATGTCCTCATTGAGGGTCACCAGATAGCGTGAGATTGCAAAGCTGACCTCGCTTGGGGTAACAATGTCACAAAAACAAGGCTCACTATACCAGTCTGCCCATACTCCGAACATATAACTATTGTTCATGAGCAGGGGGTGGATAGGGTAATCGATTTGGCAGAGCAGGCATCAGCAATATGTCAATTTAGTTTCTGGTTTTCCCCATTTTCTGGGTTCCTGGAAACCGGGAAACCCTGGAAAGGGAATGTATACTATAATTAGTAAAGGGTTCAGTCAGGGATTGATTTACCTAAGCTTAACTTGGCGAGCCCTGCAGGCAGGTTTCCTGCAAAATGGACATGGGTTTCCAAGTTGCCGTGTTTCTGGGTTTTTTATGGTTTTTTATGGTTTTTTCTCGTTTCCTGGGTTGAGAAACCACTGGAAACTAAAATGCCTAATTACTGATGGGGGGAGGACGGGGATGTTATCATAGGGTGGGAGGATAATTTCATGATTGTGCAGCATGAGAGCTGGAATAGTCCATATTGAAACACCTTTATCCCCAAAGAGGATGATTGCCTTGTCAGCGATGATAATCTAAAGTCCATATTTTGGGCATGCACGGTATCACATTTCAGAAAACATACCTGATGAAAGTCATCTATGATGTGCCACATTACTGAAGTATCAGCCACAAAATCCCAGACCATAATGACAACGCCAAACCTGAAGACGATTTTGTTGAGATGCATTGAATGAAGATGGATAATATTGAAGGGCAAGGTGATCAACAACTGTGCAACTAGCTCTAACCGTGGGTGGTCACGGTGGGGATATACTTTGTATATCTGGAACTTTCTCAGCCTGTAAAGTAAATGTGAATCAAGTTCCTAGCAATATATCATTCCAGTTGAAGACACAACCCACCCCTGATCTACACCCACTTGGCCCTCATCCTCATCAGTGGGCTCTACCATAACAAAGATTCGAAGTGCTGCTCCATCTGGACTCAGATGAAAGAGGAAGTCTAAATCAAATCTGATTTCTGCAGATGCAAGAGGTCAAGCTTTGTGATCCAGTGAGGTATCTGGTGCATTTCCAATATCAAAAACACTCAGCTGGTTGGAAAAAAAGATGATTAGGTATCAACCACCAGGAACAAGGAACAATCCATCAAGATAGTTGCCCCATGCAACTCTACCATCGTCTTGGCTGCCAATAGGTCTGTGAGGGATGTGTTTGGTGCCATAGATGTGATGCTTGCCAGTCCAAGGCATTGATTTACTGTCCAAGCGAATGGACGACCACAATGAAGGTATGACAGCAGCTTGCTCTAATTCCAATAAGGTCATCTCCATCAATGGAAAGGAGGGTGCGAAGGCAGAGTTTGCAATACAAACACGTCGAAGGGTGTTCAGCCAGACCTGGCATTGCAACGTGGCTTGATGCAAAAGTTTACATGTCTGTGGTATGTTATCAGCCTCTTTAGATTAATCCATACAGAGAAGCAGCCCTACTTTTCTGAGAGCGATGATATCAAGGGGATCCAGAAAAGTGAAGAGGAGTAGGAACAAATCAAGTGGGAGTGACGCAAAACTGGCAGAGTTGCTCACATTGAGGTGATTGCATTAGATGGCTGCACCATCCTTTTCCCAACAGTATTGGTTTAGCAGTGTCAGAACGATTTGTGAAATATGAGCAGGAGATTATCACAGTGGTTGACATCTGGTTGACAAACCGTACCTGGGACTGACAAGAGATGACACACACACACAGAAAAAAAACATGACACACGAGAAAGAAGAGCGACACACTGGCCAAAGCACAACATACTGATGCCAAGTGTGTGCTTTGGTGTGTTGAATCTTTGTCCACATGATAATCCTTTGCTGGTGGAATTTACCAAGTTCACAATCAAACTGAACCCCCTGACCACCCTCCGTTGGACTTCGAATTCGAAATGACAAGGGTACTTTTTTGAACACTTTCTATGTCAATTTTATTTTTAAAGTGTATCTATTCTGTAAAAAATGAGCTATTACACCTTAAATGTTACTACATAAATTAAGCGAAAGGGCAACGTTACAGCTCCTCAAGACCCCCAGACATCCATGGTACCACGTCCCCACCGGGGATCCTCACCATCGACAGCCCCACCGCTTCCTCCAGCATGGGAGAGTGTGAAGATGATGAAATCGGTGGTGGGATCCTGCCATCCTCGTCCTGGGTGTGAATGAGCTCGGAGGGTATGGGTAGGACAAGGCTGGCTGTGAGACTTTGCCACCTCATCCTGTGTGGAAACAAGCTTGTGGGAGGGGCTCGCCACCCTCTGGCTTCCCACCACCTCCTCCTCCTTGCCACCCTGCTCACCCTCATGTCCAGGCTCGTGTTCAGTGTGGCTGACATGGTCGTGGTCATGGTCACGTTCACATTCCAGCTGGCTGGCATGGTCATGGTCGCGGGCATGTTCATGGGGGCGTCTGTAGCCGGGTCTGTCTTCCTTGTGGCCTATGAAGTGGTAGAAAGGGAAATGAGGCTAAAGACTTACCAAATGTAATGTATCCCTTGCCGTTGCGCCAGCCATTCTTCGTGTCTGCTTGGCCCCTCCTGCCTTCTTGATGCCATTATCAGTGCTGAACGAGAGGGAACGCTGGGCCCATGTCACGATGTTTGCCGCCACTGATACAGAGTGTAACAATACACTCCTATAAATGCGAATTTTAGCATTTTTAATCAAATAAAACCTCTATAAACCATTAAATACAAATTGCATTGATTACAAGGATCAATGGACAAGCCCTGTCCAGTTGATTA
>Ga0307507_10005763_pt1 | contig 19920 bp, 9 predicted proteins | sample 7_EM_MG_FD_207223 | JGI IMG/M metagenome (GOLD analysis project Ga0307507, IMG submission 207223) | Populus trichocarpa ectomycorrhiza microbial communities from riparian zone in the Pacific Northwest, United States - 7_EM | ecosystem: Host-associated > Plants > Roots > Unclassified | place...
TTGTTTGCAGCGAATTAGCATTCGCTATTGAATTGTGTGTTCTGCAGCGTTTTTTAATTTGCTGCCGAAATTGAGTTGTTTACAACGAATTAACATTCGCTGCCAAATTAACATTCATTGCCGAATTATGTGTTCTGCAGTGAATCTGGGATTCGCTGTCGAAGTTGTAATGTCTGTAGCGAATTTGTAATTCACTGCCGAAATTGAGTTGTTTGCAGCAAATTAACATTCGCTTCTGAATTATGTGTTTTGCAGCGAATTTGGGGTTCTCTGCCGAAGCTATATCGTCTGCAGTGAATTTGAAATATCGCTACCGAAATTCAGTTGTATGCAGTGAATTAACATTCGCTGCCGAATTGTGTGTTCTACAACGAATTTGGGATTCGCTGTCGAAGTTGAATTGTCTGTAGCGAATAAGCATTCGTTGCTGAAGTTTGTTGTCTGCAGCGAGTTAGCATTTGCTGCTGAAATTGAGTTGTTTGCAGGGAATTAACATTCGCTACCAAAAGTTTGTTGGCGACAGCGAATTGGCATTCGTTGCCGAAATTATATTGTCTGCAACAAATTAGCGTTCACTGATGAAAGGGTGTTGTCTGCAGCGAATCTGTGATTCGCTGCTGAAATTGTATCATCTGCAGCGAATTTGTGATTCACTGTCGAAATTGTATCATTTGCAGCGAATCTGTGATTGCTGCCAAGATTGTATTGTCTAGAGCAAATCAGCGTTCGCTGCCGAAAGGGTGTTGTCTGCAGTGAATTTGTGATTTGTTATTGATTCCCTGCCAAAATTGAGCTGTCTGCAATGAATTAGCATTCACTGCTGAAAGTGTGTTCGCTACAATGAATTAGCATTTGTTGCTGAAAGTGTGTTGTCTATAGCGAATTTATGATTCGCTGCCGAATTGTGTGGTGCCTACAGCAAAATAGTTTTCGCTGCCAAATTGTGTGCAGTGAATTAGCTTTCGCTGCTGAATTGTGTAGCCTGCAGGGAACCAGTTTTCGCTGCTGAATTGTGTGGCCTGCAACAAAATAGTTTTCGCTGCCAAATTGTGTGGCCAACATCGAATCTGTTTCGCTATCGATTTTCTACAATAGACCCCCGAGTACAAATGACTTAAATGCTTGTAACAATTTCATTGTATGATGGTGTAAAATGTGGAACACTTGAATGTGAATATATGGACTCTTGAAATAAGTATGGTGATGAATGTGATTTAAGGATGCAAATGTACTAATTTGTGGCCATTGATGTCTTGGGTGGTGCGGCTGGGATCGGACTATTGTCAGGACAAGGACAACCCGTAGGTGGAGCAGGTAAGTGGTTTCCACCTTTTTCTCGTACAATGTTAATGCTTTGAAATGATTTACTTATGGATGATTTATTATTAAATCCTTGATAAATGTTGAAACGACGATGAAAATGCTAATGTTTTGAAATGACTTGTTGAGGAGGATAAATTATTGTGTTGCGATGAATAATAAACTGACTATGAGATGTTAATTGAGCTGTTATGAAATTGGGCTGCTGACGAATGTCAAACTGATTATGGAATGTTGATTGTGATTTGTTGATTAGCTTCGGCTAAAGGCATTCAAAAAGAATGACCGGGTTGTGATTGTTGATTAACTTTGGCTAATAGCATCCAAGATGGATGACCGGGTTGTGCTTGATGATTAACTTCGGCTAATGGCATCCGAGATGAATGACTGAGTTGTGATTGTTAATTAGCTTCGGCTTATGGCATCTGAGATGGATGACCGGGGTGTGATTGTTGATTAGCTTCGGCTAACGGCATCCGGGATGGATGACCGGGTTGTGCTTGATGATTAGCTTCGACTAATGGCATCCGAGATGAATGACCGAGTTGTGATTGTTGATTGGTTTCGGCTAATGGCATCCGAGATGGATGACCAGGTTGTGATTGTTGATTAGCCTCGGCTAGTGGCATTCAAAAAGAATGATCGGGTTGTGGATGTTACTTAGCTTCGGCTACTGGCATCCGAGATGGATGACCGAATTGCGCTTGATGATTAGCTTTGGCTAAAAAGATAGTAAATTGAATATTTGAATTAAAAAGATGACTTTAAATGTAGGGAGTTTGAAATAAAATGTTCATGGGTATAGTTTAAAAATAAATATGAAAAATGATGGAAGTAATAACAAATGCAATGAGAAATAGAAAGGACCTCTATAAATAAATTTAAAGGTATTGTTGAAATTGAAAAGAGATTTATGAATTTCGGGTTTAAAATTCGTAACGTCGACAAAACCGACATGTTTTGATAGATAAAAGAATAAAGAAAATTCAAAATAAATATGTCTTGAAATAAAAAAATGGTGTGAATTTAGTGGGAATGATTAACACTTTCCATGCAAGGATTGAACAAGAAAATTTGGATTTTTGACGTAAAATCACCAACTGCCCAATTTTATGCTATCATGCATAACTCTCAATCCGATTGTTGGATTGAGCTGAAATTTTATAAGGAGTTTACTGATACATTTTCATATCTTAGGTTAATATTTTAGAGCAATCAGAGTTCAGGAAGGTCAATACAAGAATATCGACAGTCAGACCAAAAAACAGAATATAGTCTTATTTATGGCATTTTTTGTAAATAAGTGGATAAACTAGAAATTTCAGCTCCTTATAACAACCGATTTTGTTGGAAAGAAAACAAAGAAGAGAGTTTATTGCTTCCTTGCAATTTTTACACTAAAAACTTGAGAGAATTCAAGGTTTAAGGCTAGAATAAGAGAGAGTGCTTAAACCTATCAATCACAAGAATCAAGAGAAAATCAATTGAGAGAAAAAATTATCCTAGAGAGAGAGAGGTATGGAAAATTAGAGAGAGAAGGAAGAGGAGTGGAAAAATTTTGGTTGGTTAGCATTTGAAACTCATTTTATTTTTAGGTAAGGAGCTCTAAACGTAAATATAAAGCTTGGATGAAGACAAATATAATTGATGCTAAAATTCATGATTTTTTATTTAGATTTCTTGAGAAAATTTAGGGAAAATACAAATTGAATGTTATTTGGATGAATTGGGTTAGAATAGATGGTAATGAATGCAAAATTATGGCAGGAACAAAAATAAAACTTAGCATTATTGAACTTAATTAATTTACATGTCTGCCATAATCTTCAATAACTTTCTTCAATTTGATCCCAAATTCTCATTGTTTTCTTCAATACTAGATGATAATCAAGCAAGTAAAAAGAAATGCATTCTTGTTATTATTGTTTTTATCATTGATTACAATAGTCATTATATTTATTTTCAAGAGGTCATCACATAGATACTCCTTTCCAACAAACATATCATTTGTTTTAGTACAAACTTATCTCTCAAAGACCATTCTGAACCCATTTTTGCTCAATAATGAGCCAGACACCAAATCTTTCTAATATTAGCAATACAAAGCATATTGTTAAGGGTGAGAAGATTTATGGAAGTCATCTTCTTCCATATGACCTTCCTAATGCCTAACACCTTTGTTGTTGAAGACGAAGTAGCATGGCTGGTGCTGCCACTAGGGGAGACAACAACCACGTCCTCTCTAATATATTTTTTTTGAAAAAAATTCAAGAAAGGAGAATAATTTAGGGAAAATTAATTTTTCACATAAATTAATTTACATTTAACACTAATAATAATCAAACCATGCAATCAACAACCTTAATTGTTTAATGTTGGCTTCGTTATTAGCGTTGAATTTTTCAAAATAACATGAACATATAAAAAATAATAATTTAAAATTTATCAAGAGTACCATGGACCCTATTAAGCAGTTTAAGGTTAAGGTTTTGATCAAATATTACTTGAAGATCAATTCTTTCTTCTAGTGTTTGATTAACTTTTAAAGGCTAAGTTGTTGCAACTCATAAGTCATCCAATTGTCCAACCTTTAGCAATATTTTATATAAATAACTAAACTTTAGACAAATTTTTATTTTGGACTTTAGAATGGCCAGGTTTTATCTCGGTGAGATAAGAATCTCTTTACTAGGGAGGACTTTTCTTAAGCTTTTGACTAACTAACGAATAGAAACATAACTTTGAACAATCAATAATGCAACTTATCATAGGTAGGGTGCATTACGAGTGATACGTCTTTCCCTTGCACAACTAGTCCCCTTACCTAGACTCTCGCAGACCATTAAGTTTTCTATTCACCATAATACAAGGTGGCGATTCCTGGACTCTTTCAAATCATAGTTTTTATGATTTATCTTAATATATCCAAAACCCCTTCGATCCAGGAAGCATGACCCGCCATCCAACGCTATGCACGACAGAATAAAAAGATTGTGAACCTGGAGCTTGAAGGAATCATGGGGTATTTATAGCCTATGAGTCTTGTCATTTTATGGAGAGGAGAGGCTGAAGAGTCATTTTATCCTTATGATATTTTGAGTTATATTCCATTCAAAATAATATGTATTGAATTAGTTTAAAATATTAAGGGGACCGCGTAGAGGTCCTAAAAAATTACCAGAAGTGTTGGGCTCAGGCGAGTTGCCTAAGCCTGTTAGGGGTATAAAATGCTCTCAGGTGTGCTGCTCAAGGCCCAAGGTTAGTGGATCTAGATAGCACCTGAACCTATTTGTTTAGGGTTGTTAGGGGGGGAGGGTTTGAGTCCGTTAAATTTGAGTTCATCAAACCTAAAAGAATGTCTATCAAAATTAACCTTTTGGAGGTTCAGAAAAAAGTATGCCGTACCTTTTCTTATTACTTGTTGACTATATTGCAATTGCAATTACAATTACATGATAAACAAAACTAAAACTTATGGGGAGTTGATACATTAACAATGATATTTTTTTTAATGAATTTAACTACAAAGCATAGGTGCGGATCACCTACTTGCAGTATAAGCTCTACTCGTGCTTCCCTACTGCTGCTGCTGCACCACGTCTATGGTCCCTCCTGTAATTACAAACATATTTCATAAATTATCATCATTCAAGGATACATTTCATAATAATCATATTAACAGCCAATATAGGTTTTTCTTTTAATTGTTCATTTCTTTATATTTTATGTTTTTCTCATTTCACCCATTAATATCATCATTCTTTGTCCGACCATAGTTATCATTACAAAATTCAATTTCAAACATGGCTCATTTCTTTTGGAACCTAATATGTAATATCACATGTTCCCTGAAAGGAAAGGACCCAATTTTCACCCTTAACGCGTCTAGACAATCGCTTTAGCGACTTTCCAAATCTTCCAGCAGAGGTCGCATTCCGACCTTCAAAATTTCTTGTTAATCCTTTACCCACAAGTATTTATTCTACCTATAAACCCTTAATCTTAGATGGGTTCGGATTTTTGGTGTTTCTTTTGATTTGACAAGAACAAAATCAAAAACTCTCTCCCTCTCTCTCAATAACTGCTTGACATGACCAAAGAGTTGATGTCTTCTCTCAAGTGTAGGAGTGTCGAAGTAATAAATAACCCAGCAAGACCGGGGTCGAACCACAGGGAGGTTAACTATATAAACTACAAATAAAGAAATAGATAATAACAGAAAAGAAGTTGAAGAGAGTTTTGAGATGTGATATTGATATAAGGATTAAACAATGATAAAATAATTGTCAAGGTTAGAGGATCCACTAATGGTATTTCAAACAAGTATAGTATAAACTCTTTTTATTACTCAACTGGAAACCACACACAAAGGAGGTTCTAATCGGATTATAAATTGTTAACATGATTACATTAGTTATCTTATTCGAATAATGCTAATACTTGTAAATGTTGTCAGGTATTCATGATTATAACTTATGTTAACAACAAATCAAATTCCTTTCATAGCACAAGTGTCGATTATACCATACGGTTGGGCTATGAAAGTGCCAAGTATTTGTTGTACCAAAGGTTATACAACATAAATCTAGATTAACCATTTAACAAACAAAGTATTGAAAGTGAACAATATAGCAAATACAAAATATGTTAGTATCAAACATTAAAGTCCATGTTGAGTCTGTACTATACTTATTCTTACACCATTAGTGTAACCTTTTCACCCTGACAACTTAACTAAACATTATGAATAAAAGAAACATAGATAAATAAGAGGAGAACATGATTATATAAGTATAATAAAGAAAATGAAAGGCATAAACAAGAGATTAATGAAAGCAAAACTTAAGCATTACAAAAATATAAAGAGAGAGCAAGAACATGATCTTGATATGAAAACCAAGATGCCTAAATGCATGGCAAATGCCTCCTTTTATAGACCAAAATTTAGAACTATTGATTTGATAACTAATTGTTGAGTGGGTGACCACATCTTGACTTGGTGACAATCCTTATCTTCTTGTCTGAACAAAACGTCATTGCTAATGTCAGAATTTGAACAGATTGTCTTCATGAAAGTTCTAGGAAATTGTCTCAGCTTTCCAAAAAAAAAATAAAATGAATCGGTGCATTTGGACTTCTAGAACTCGAGATATAGGCTGAACACTGAACAGTGTCTGGGCTGCAAGATAGATTCTGACTTCTTCGTTATTGCTAAGATTTGGACTTCCAAACAACAGAATTGAGTCTTGGACTCCTCATGAATGTTTTAGTCCTATGTCTTAGCTTTCTAGCCATATAAACCAAATTGAAATCCAAGATCTACAGCTCCAGATATGACCCAATGACTGAACAGTGTTCCAGTTTGGTCTGAACCAGCATCTCTTTTCTAAGTTTAACCCTCTCTTTGTCTTCTCAATTTCAGTAGTTAAATTTATCAATCAATCATTTGATTTATGTGACAGGCCTGCATTTAAGATGAACATTTACCATAAATTAAAGGTATCTTATAGTATCAGACTTGTTATTATAAAACATGCTTTACTTAAGGAGTTATTGATACTTCAAGTACAAAATGATGATATAAAACCTTGATAAAAATATATTTTTAAGTATTAATCACTGTTGCCGATTTTGATGGGCAAGGGAGAGGGGTATTTGTACCCTATAATTTTTTTTATTTGCACTTAGGTCCCATTTCCTTTAAGCATATCATTTTTACCCCCATATCTTTTTCTTCTTATAATTAAGCTATATCTCTTTTCATTTCTTATAATTCCACCCCTCAACTTTTTAGTTTAGTTTATTTTCTTTAATTTAATCCAACCTTCAATATTTTTAGGTTAAATTTATAATATCTCGAAATATTTCGTCCAGAAATTTATATCCAAAAATTTCTGAATTCCTGTTTTATTTTAATTTGTACATGAATTTCTTCACTTTTATTTTCATTTATTTAATTTGTAATTTATGCAAATATTTATTTCCTATGGTTTACAGTCTGAACCCATTTGTTTGGGGTTATTAGAGGTTTTGAGTCTGTTAAATTTGAGTTTTTCAAACCTTAAAGAATGTCTTCTCAAAATTAACCTTCTAAAGGTTCAAAAAAAAATATGTCGCACATTTTCTTATTACTTATTGACTATATTACAATTGCAAATAATCAAAACTAAAACTTGTTAGGAGTTGATACGTTAAGAATGATATTTTCTTACCACTTTTTTTGTTTACATTTTCATAGTTATATTAAGATGGTTTTATTTGTTAATTGTTTTTTGCTTTCAATACTCTGACCTTAGTGTGAAGTATTGAAGAACATTTTGAATATTAAATTAAAAATTGATGTTACAAAATAAATTTTTAGATTATTGTTTCAAAAAATTAAAAAAAATAAAGACCAATTTTTTTAAAAAACCTAACCCATTTTCATTTTTAGAGTGAAAGCTTCAATTTGATACTTCAAGTTTTAATTAATGTATTATTTGCTCTTTTATTTTAGCTTCTTATATTTTGATCTTAAACTTTATTTGTTTTATATTTAAATCCCTAGATGTTAAGAGAACAAAGATAAAGTTATTAAAAAAGTTTGACGAGAGTGAAAGTGTTTGGCCGACAATAAAATAAGCTGATCTTTCAGTTAATGATTTCATCTTTGAGAATAGAGTTTAATGAAGGTGGTGTTATCCTTTAATCATACTGAAAAAGTAGATCGGGGTCCATAGAATTTTTTATTCATTTATTATTTTTTAGAGTAATTAGAGGATGTTTTGTGATTGAAAATGGATTTATTAAGGTTTCTAGAATTTTTTTGAAGTGAAAACAAGTTGGAAAACAGGTTTTGTGATAAAAAAAACTTGAACTAGTCATTGGATATGATCAAAAAATTGTTCAACGGGCGACGTGTCATCTATTAAAAAAAAAGAAGTTAGAGCAGATAAATTAATAAACCAAGCTTGCAGGCCTATCTTTCCAAGCTAAGCAACGAATAGACCTAACTTATGTCTTTATTTTTTTTTGTTACTCTTCATTTAATTTAAATTTTAATTAATACCCTCCATTATTGTAATTTACTTTCAAAATCTTTTTCCTTTTATATTTTATGTAGATAAGCTTTGTTTTTCATGATAAAATAAAATAAAAATAATTTTTTCTTAACAACCATAATTAACCTTTTAAAAAATAAAAATAAAATTATACAATAAATAGAGCAGACAGAATAAAATATTTGCTTGTCGATAAACATAAGCCTTCTATTTTAGTATTAAATTAGCGATAACATTTTTTTTTTAATTTATTTGATTATATAAACACCATCTTTTCATTTTTTAATTAAATCCTACTCGTAACATCCTTTCGAATCCGTTAGTGGTTAAAATGCGAGTGTCGTACTCATATCATGCTTTGAAATATATATATATGGTGGTTCGGTTTTCAAAAGGCACCTCATTTGGAATATGTGGTAGGAGGGCGAGAGGATATTCTATTTTCAACTCTCTTGAACAAGATAAGACATAGCTTGAAATCAATTGTAACCAAGAACATGGGAGGAGGGAGGCTGGCTCTCGTGCCTTCCCAAAGAAACATTTGCTGCTGCGTCCCAGAGGCCAGCCAGAGCAGTACACCTGAGATGCATAGCTGTGATAGATAGCAAATTGAAAACGCACCACCCCAGCTGATGATACAGTACATTCACTGAAGCCCTCTCAAGAGCTTTAACATAACCATAAATGATACTGTGACAAGCGAATAGATACATTACAAACCCTTGCCGAGAACAGATGAGCAAATTGCTTCAATCAATAGCGGAACAGCCAAGCATTTGCATTTCTTGTGATGGATATGAGGTGGCAATTACATCACAGGCTATCATGGGAGAGAGAGTCATCGATCTTGGATGCCGCCGCCATGGTTAACTCACCTGTTCGCCAATCAAATCAAGACCAACAACCAGAAAACTGATCCCTTGAAATAATAGGAAGTAGAAGTGAATTCCTTGGGCAGATAGCAAGCTTCTCAACGAGGCGGTTAGCAGTATCAATGCAAGAGCAAGTTCCTTCCTATACAAACGGTTCCTTTTCTTTTTCCCAGTTTTCTTGGGTGTTCCTATCTTGTTCAGCTCATCTAGGCCTGATTCTGAGGATGACCTGTGGAGACTAGTAGTTTCTACCACCAAAGGGTCAGATTCCTTTTCAGCAAATGCAACTAAGTCTGCCTCTGATGATCTTCCTAATTTCTTTGTAACTACCCACTCGTAAGAACTTCCTAATCGAAACAATCCTGATATCATGGCATTGAATTTGGTCACGGACATGGTGTTCTCAAACAAAAGGTATGGGACTATGAAGGGGAATGATCGCGGTCCTGGGAGGATATTCAAGATAGACATAATTCCCGGGACATAACAAACAACCCAAGCTGGTAGCTGTGCTTCTGGCAGGAACATGGTAAGTGGGAGAATGATGCAGAAGAGAGTGAATGAATAAAAAGGCAGGATGAGCTTCCGTAGTAAGAAGAAAAGAAATATCATGTTTGCTTTCTTGCCAAAAGACACCTGTATTGGAAATGAAGTATTTTAGGTTGATTTGATGGAAATGATCATTACAAGAGAACTTATTCGGCAGATAAGTTTTGCTGTTTCTCATTTTTTATTTCACTGGGATGAGGAACCTAGATAGCTGAATATTTATGAATTCTGTCTCTCTAACAATTGGGAAAAAGACTTGGCATATCAATGTAGTAAACAAAGATGCTATAAATTCTATGGTCAAGTTTTGTAAGTCCAATCTTCCTCTCCACAATCCTGAAGTTGCAGGACCAGGACTAATTTTTCTAATTTTAGGAGTTTATATATTGCCAAGTTCCCAACTGATCAGTCGAGAGTATAAATTAGCATAGGAGCACATGCATTATGGCCTCCAAGGTTATAGAAGTGTTGGTACATAGATTCTCTCCCTAATAAATAACAACTTGGGGATTTTTTTCTGATAAAAAAGAAGATTTTATCGAGAGAAGAAAAGGACGTGCACCAGAATGAGGGACATTGAGACATCCTCCATAACAATAAAAACCACAGAATAAACATAACAAAACTAAAAATACAATGCTTTCTCTATATCTGCTTAAGAAGCAGCATTAAAGGAACCAATAGCCGATCACCAAAAAGACATAAGAGCACTGACATGGTGTTTATTTTAGGTAGAGAAACCTCCTGACTAATCTCATGGAACAAGAGCCGTTTAGACCATGAAGAAACATGAAGCTCAACGTAACCTTCATATGAACACGAATTTTCTTAAATCCATCAAGATATTTAGACATAAATGATATGCTCAACAACCAGCCACTATAAGTAGTTTGATTGACTGCTATAAGGTCAGTATCTATGGTTCTGCATCCACCAGGGAATGATGTACCCATGGTCTCTGGTCCCCTTTTTCATGGTATTAATAGCACTTGAACCCCTTGGAAGCCGAAATATATAAACAAATATATGCATAAAAAACTGTGAAACTGGAAGTCAAACAACTATGTTTTAGTCACAGTATCTTGCAAGCCTAGTCCAGCTCTAGACAATTCATTATTTCCCTTTAAATTTTTCCATGTCAAGATAAATACTTTTGTCTGTGTACAAAACACCCTACTTTTCTGCTAGGAAGAGTAAATTATGTGCACCAGAAATGACATCCAAGAACTTTCTGGTTTCAAAAGATATAAAGACATCTTTTCTAGAAAAAAAAAAAGGACTTCAATATCTACCAAATATAAATGATAGCAAGAGGGGGGGAAAGCTTCAGTACCTTTGCACGAAGTATGTCAACAAAGCACAAACGGAACAACTGCATTGGACCTGAATGCCAGCGATGTTGCTGTTTTTTGTATGCCTCATAGGACTCTGGAAGTTCACAAAGGCACTGCAAAATGATAAATAATTTTATTAGATTGATTATCCACCCCCAAATGTATAAAGTGACACTAAAAACTTTAATACCATGACAAACCTTAACATCATTCAAATATATGAACTTCCATCCACAAAGATGAGCACGAACAGCAATATCCATGTCTTCAACTGTTGTCCGTTCCAACCAACCACCACAGTCTTCAAGGGCTTTAATCCTCCATACACCAGCAGTTCCATTAAAACCAAAAAAGTTGATGAAAACACCATTCACTTGTTGCTCAACCTCAAAGTGGAATGATAAGTTTATGTTCTGCAGTCTTGTAAGCAAGTTTTCATCCTTGTTTACAAATGCCCACCTTGCTTGGACCAATGCTAGGTCATCCTTCCCCTTCAAATTCAGAAAAGCAAAGAACAAGGACATATAATTTCTCATCAGAACAGAAAGTAAAGCTAAGTTTTCATTGATCCTCTTACATGCAACCCATCTGAGTACATGTAACTTTAAGGAAATGAAATGAGAAACCAGCCAACTGATCATGTGTTGCCTGTTGCAAATTGATATGTATAAATTATCCTTGAATGTAAAAATGGAGTATTGACACCCATAATTATGAGGCATAGCACTGCATTAAAACTATTTTACAAGATCTAGGGAAGGGAACTTTATTTGTAAACTGAGGTCTGTAATTTAACAAACAAATTCCTGTTTGGAATACACTAAAAATTTTAGCACTCAGTATTTTTTTAATGATACGTTTCCTTCTGGCAGATTAAATTAACTAGTGAGAGAAAGATAGGGAGTTTCCCATGCAACTAAATGATGTCCAAGTTAAATTTGTTGTAACATGCAATGATGTTATTTAAGGTCATTGATAAAATCATGTAACTTTCAAGGGGTGCCAATCAGATTGGCAAGATTGTATAAAAACACTGTAAACCACCCAAGTTGGACCTCCTATGTCTTCAGTTAGAAAAAGGTTTGAATTGCTTTCTTTTAAAATTTTACTAAATCGTTGTAACAATGCAGATCATTCTTTGATATAAAGCACAACGACGAAATTAGAAAGGCGCCAACTTCAGAAGGTTACCAGAATCAACCAATTGGAATCTCCACGGTGCAAACATCAAAACTAATTATGTAACTTTGTGCCAAGTGGAATAATCGTAGATATACCAAATCAAGGATATAAGAGAACTTGAACTGATATACAGGTTCTGACAAATTAATCACACCTGGATCATAAATTTACCTTGAAGTGAGGAATAGTTCTCTTCAAGAAATCAGGTCCTGGCTGAAAATCAGCATCAAATATTGCTACAAACTCATAATCTTTTACATAATCACAGCTCATTGCAGATTTCGGGTTCCCAGCCTTGTAGCCTGTGCGTATAAGACGGTGCCTATACAATATATGCACACCCCTTTGTTGCCATTTCTGTACTTCAGCCTTGATAAGGAGTTGGGCATCTAACTCATCAGAATCATCCAAAACCTGTATAAGCATTCTCTCCTTTGGCCAGTCCTGGATACAGCAGGCTGCAATAGATTGTTGGTAAACCTGCATGCTAAATTATGATTATTTCGAAAGTTCTGGTTGATAGGAGAAAATGAAAAGATAAAAACAAGGCAAAAACAATCCCTGTGAAGTGAAACTAAAACAAACTACTTTGTGGAGAGCACAAAATCAAACCAAGGAAAGACTTGAGAGGTTTTCTAACAAAATGTTTCGTGTTTTTCTTCTCTCTAATTTGTTGTATCTCATTTCTGCTATGTTTGGATATGTGCTTCACAAATAAAGCATAATGATTAAACAAATTAGAACATCCTTGGAAGCGAAGCGGAGCTCACCAGTCACTTCTCCCACCATTTGTGTTGAAATTCATTGACAAAACAAGAAGATAAATGAAACCATAATGCAGCATTACTTACACAGCCTACCATATAAACTACCAAAAATTAGCACTAATTGTCGAGAAATGTTAATCTCTGAAGTGCAATCAAGTTGGCATCTTTAAGACTTAATCCTGTTATGAGGTAGCTAGTCATATACCACAATGCTAAACTTCAAATGTTCATTAAAACTAACACAATTTATCACTTGTTGTTGAAGCAAAATCAAAACTGCAATCACATTTAATCCTAATTTTTTTTTTTTTTAAAAAAGAGCTACTACCATCCCTAATTATCAATACACAACACACTGAAGAAATCAACAAATTAAACATTTCCAATAATTGAAGCGAAATAAACTTGTACTAATAACTAATTAATCCACCAAGAAACAGAGTGACGAAACTGAAAAAAGTTTCGAGGATAAGAAACCTACATTTGCTTACCTCCCTCTCATTGCACATTGAAATCTGCACCAAAACCATCGGATAATCCTCCACATTCTCCCTACCAACATATTCCGCCGCCGCCACCGACCTCAATTTCCAAAACTTGATCCAAAAACACCCTAATATCAACGCAATACGATCTACCGACTGTATTAAAAACAAGATAATACACAGATTCGTCAAGCTCTGCAGCGGCGGCGCCAAGTAATTCACCCTTATTTCCAACCACTTGGCATAGGCTCTCTCCACTACTGCCTCCGCCGACTCCACCGACGGGGGACTGAAATGCCATCCCTTCAAATACGCGATTAACTCGAAACACAACAACAGAATCACCAGAAATAAAAAATATTTTATGATCCTGTAAAGCCGTGATGAGATTGACGAATCGGAAGGCGAGTCTGTTTTGCTAGCAGCGATCCTGCGATTGGCTGTGCGGACGAGGTCAATGAAGCCGTCTGTGAGCCACGCGAGGGAGGTAGCGAGTTGTTGGAATTTTAGGAGCCAGAGCCAGGACAGCTGGCGCGCACTACGCGTGTGACCTTTATCTACGGTAGGGCTGTGGATCTCGACGGTTAAGAAGGCTGTATTTTTCGGTTTGTCGAGAAACTCGCGATGTTTGTTCCACCATTCTTGAAACTCGTAGTTTTGAGCTCGACTACTCATAGATAGAAAGGTAAAGTTTTTTTTGTTTTTGAGAGATCTCACTGAGTGAGTCGGTTGTTAATTTTGTCGGAAAAAAATGCGCGTGTGTCTGTGTGATTGGGAGAGATGTGAGGGAGTGAAGTGTCGGCCTACGGCTTAAAAAAACAAAAAAATTTACTCTTATGAAAAAATTAGCATTTTAAATTTATTATGAATGTATATGGCCTAATAAATTCTTGTGAAAAGAATTTATGTAATTTGCCTAACAATGTTCAACCATCTTAGAAGATGAAAGTGTTTTTAACAATTTCTATATTATGATAAAAAATATCCTCTAATTAAAATTGATGAATATTTAGAATAATTCTTAGAATTTTTTGGTCAACTCCTGATATTTAAATATCAACCTACTTGTAGGTCTAGTATTTATATCAGAATATTAACCATTAATTCTCATGAATTAAAAATTTCAAGGGTTATTGAAATATTAGTCAAGTTCTCATGAATTCAATAAACTAATTATTAAATCTAAAATGTATATAAAGATATATTTTTGAATTTTGTATAAAAATGCTAAAACACATCATGTATCTTAATATTTTTTCTTCAAGCAAAATATGATTTTTTTTTAAATTTCTGATAGACTTAGTTATATGCTCGAAAACAAAATATATATTTTTTATTTTAAAAATGAGAAGTTTTTTTTAATGTTTTTGAAATTTTGGAGAAAACAAAGTATTTTTAATATCAGATCATATTTTACAATGTAAGTCTATAGCCTCATATTAAGCTAAAATGTCAAGAAAATATGCGAGGAACCCAAAAATAATTTCAAAATGATCCTTGAAATTTTTAGATTTTATTTTATTTTTTAAGGCTTTGTTTGACTAGGTATTAAAATAAAAAACAAATTAAAAATTAAAGGAAAAACATTAGGGTGTGTTTGACAAACACGGTCTTAGTCTAAGGGTTGAGCTGGTTGGGCATGAGGCCCAAGCCTAGCCCAACCCAGCTTAGTATTTGTTGGCCAAAGAATCTTCAATGGCCACCCTTTTTTCCTTTATCATTCTCCTTTTTTTATAGAATATAAGAGAGTCTTCAATGGTTCTTAAAAGAATCTCACCAATTGAAATTTCTCCATCTTTTCTCCACTCTTGATCTTCACCAAAAACATTACCTTTCTGTCTTGTAGAGTGGTTGAGGAGAGGACAAAAAACTCTAACTTGTTACTGATCAGGACCTGTTGCAACAAACTCTGGTATTGCTTTAGCGTGATTTTCGGAGCAGTACAATGAAAGCTGTATTTTTTTGACATATTTTGAAATCTCGAAAGCAAAGGAAGTCATTTTTTTTGCCTTGAAAAAAAAAGGGCCACGGTTTGTGGCTTTAGGTGCAAAGCTAGCTATTTTGGGAGGTGGAAGATAATCAATAGTTTTGTCTAACACGACGAGGCTTTATATATGTAATAATTTTGAGGATCCAAAATTGAATTATGACAGTTGTCTTTCTCTTTACAATACTTACAATATAAAATCTTTTGAAAGACTTTAGAAAGTAAGTTTACAAAGAGGAAAAAAAAGTTTTTGGTATAGGAATGCTGTCATTTTGAAAAAAATATCTAGGACTTTCGCCCGTTGTGTGGAAAACATCTAAGATATTTTTTAGAGGTCTTTATTCAGGTAACCTGCCTGTTGATTTTGTTCGGGTGACCTCCTGTGGTTAATGATTGAGTGACTTGCCCGTGGTCATTTTCGGGTGACTTGCCCATGGTTCGTGATCAAGTAACCTACCCGTGGTTCAAGATTTTTTATGAGTGGTCTCTATTTGGGTAACCCGCCTGTGGTTTTTGTTTGGGTGACCTCTCATGGTTCGTGATTGGGTGACCTGTCCATGATCATTGTTCAGGTGATCTGCCTGTGGTTCGTGATCGAGTAACTTGCTCATGATTTGTCATCGGGTAACCTACTCGTGGTCCCTGTTCGATTGACCTGAAACTGTCTTTGCAACAGTCCCCTTCAACTAGAACTATGATCAAACTGTTTACAACTCGGTTAACCTGAAATCTCAATATGATGATTCCCTTTGACCAGAACCTTGATCTATGATACCTCTTGATTACGAGGTTTGAAAACTTAATGCTTCCTGGTTGTAGTTGAATTTCTTTGTATTTCCTGATTGCATGGTTGACCTGAAATTTTGTATCTCAATGGCTCCCTTAGAACTAAAATTTCATGTTATAGCTCAATTAACCTAAAATTTCAATATGGTAATTCCCTTTAACCAGAACCATAATTTCTGTAAATAGCTCGGTTAACCTGAAATCTCAATCTGGTGATTCTCTTTAACTAGAACCAAAATCTTTGTAAATAACTTGATTAACTTGAAATCCCAATCTGGCGATCCCTTTTAACCAGAACTAAAATCTTAAAAAAATAGCTTAACTAACCTGAAATCTCAATCTGGTGATTCTCTTTAACCAGAACCAAAATATATGCAAATAGCTTGGTTAACCTGAAATCTCAATCTAGCAATTCCCTTTAACCAGAACCAAAAATTTTATGTCTTCAGCTCGGTCAACCTCAAATCTCAATCTAGCGATTCCCTTTAACTAGAATCAAAATTTTGCCTTCAACTCGGTCAACCTGAAATCTCAACCTAAAGACTCCCTTTAACCAGAACCTTGGTCTTTGTTTTCAGCTCGATCAATCTGAAATCCAATCTGGCGATTTCCTTTACTTAGAACCAAAATTTTGTCTTCATCTCGGTCAACCTCAAATCACAATCTAGAGACTCTTTAACTTGAACCTTGGTCTTTATCTTCAACTTGATCAACCTGAAATCTCAATCTGGTGATTTCCTTTAACCAGAACTAAAATTTTATCTTCGGCTCGGTCAACCTGAAATCTCAATCTGACGATTGTCTTTAATCAGAACCAAAATTTTGCCTTCTTTCTAGCTCAACTGACCTAAAACCCTGAATCAAAATGATCCCTTTCAATTAGAGCTTTCCACAAACTCTTTTTTTATCAGTCTTTTGACTCGTCTGAGTTCGATTTCAAGAATTTTTTTGTATAATAAAAACTGATGCAATGTTTTGGGGTTAAATGCACACTCTTACCCGGTTTGGAAACATGGGTCTCGCCCTTTCTTTGGTTTACTATGAACTCCTTTTCTAGTGTGAGCTCGTTCATATGTTTGAAACTGTATTATTGAGTCAAGATCCATTTCTTGTGCTGCTTTTCTTAGCCACCATATTCTTGAGAAGAAGTCTCTAGCTTTTGTTTCTTGTGGGGCCCTTTCATACTCCACTGAATATATGATTTGACATTGCTTTGTATCATGCTCTTATCAATGCTTTAATTGTCCTTTCCATTTTAAAGGCTTTTTATTGGTTTTATTTTAGCACATAAATCTTTTTCAAAAAGAAAAAAACTTTAAAAGAGTTGGTTTTGCTTATGAAAACTGGAACTTTTACTATATGCATCAAAACAGTTCCTTAAGCAATTCCCTTAGGGGTTTTATCGGATTTTAGAATGTAGGTCATCTTTAGGTCAGGCTTTTACTGGAGGTAACCTTCTATTTCAGTTTTTCAAAAAGGTTTCAAGTATTTAGTTGAAAAAAAAACTGTATAAAATAAAATTTTTGCCTCATGTTAGAATTGACATTTTTCTTGCATGGATAAATATGTGTGGCTACTCATTTATCATGTCGTGTGAATAGTAAGATCGTTGTTTATCAACTCATGTTGTGTGCACTTGATTAGAAAGGATTTTTAAAGGCACGCAGACTATGACTATAGACTATGAAATAAATGGATGCTTATAAGGCTTAAAAAGTGTTTGAGTTTAAAGACATAAGATTACTTTTCTTTTACCTCCTTTTATCTTGTGAAGTCATCTCATGATCTTTGTTTGGATAGACTCTTTTTTTTTTTAATAAAGAGTCTTGCTTCAGAATCTTTGCCTCAGTCTTAGAACGTCATCAAACCATAATTTTCCTTTTCTTTTCCTTTCTTTTACTTCTTCCTTTTCTTCTTTTTATTTTTTGCTTCCAATTTCTTGTCCTTCCCTTTTTTTTATGACGATGCCCCTTAGTGTTAGGTTCTGACTTTCATAGATCCACATGTGCTTTTCAACAGTTTGCTCACATTTTCTTTTTTTTCTTTGCCCTCTAGTGTGGAGTGTTATCCTAATTAGGGTTTTTATGAAAAGAAAACTTATAGAGGCTCAAAATATGATCACAATGGATATATTCTTAGAGAGTGAAGGGATAAAAAATAACCTTTTCTTATTTCTCATTATACAAGCGTAAAAATTGAGCACCATATGATCTCCTTAGTGGATATATGCATCAATCTCCAAGGGATGCATGTGATCTCCCCAATGCTATATACACCACTCTTCAAGAGATAGATGTGATCTCTCCAATGCTTTATACACCACTCTCCAAGGAATGAATGTGATCTTCCCAGTGCTATATGCACCACTCTCCAAGGGATGAGGCTCTTAAGCCCCATGACAATGATGGGAAAGCTCCTAGTTCCTACTTTCCAAAGAACCTATAATCACTTTGAAATTTCTAAGCATAGGTTCACTCATTTTGGGTTCCCACTAGCCACTTAGAAATTCTCTAAGTATGAGCTTGATTTGTTTGGAGATTGGAATTCCTCCAAAGCAAGTTGATTTCCTCCAATGGGTTCCTCCGACCACTTAGAAATATTTATAAGTATAGGCTCTTTCCTTATGTTTTTCTCTTACCCTTCAAGGAAATTTTTGAAGTATGATTTCCAGCCCCTCCACATAGGCTGCCTAGTATATTATTTAAGATTCCCACCCCTTTTTTCACATGATGAAAATTCAATGAACTCGTCATAAGAGTACTTTTACAAGTCTTCACGTATCAATATCACAAAAACTTGAGGAGCTATTGATAAACCTATTTTTAATGGTCTTAAAAAACCCTTATGACCCTTCTCCCTTAGATATGCCCAAGGGAAAGAACATGGCTCAAGTGAGGGCTTGTTATTGTGTTGAGCTCAGCCATGCAAGTGCTTAGTAAAGTGCCAAACCCCAGGCATGTTGGGTCTGGTGCTAGCCATATCCAAGACGCTTGAACTTGGCAGTCAGCCAAATCCAAAGCACTTGGACTTGGCAATCTGCCCAGTCCAAGGTAACGTGGATCTAGCAAACATGTCAGACCCAAGACAGTTGGACTTTAGCCAAGTCCAACATAATATGGGTCTGACATGTGTGCCAGACCCAAGGTGTTTGGACTTGGCAATCCGTCAAGTCCAAGGTCACGTGGGTCTAGTAAACATGCCAGACCCAAGACGCTTGGACTTCGCTGTTAGCCAAGTTCAAGGCAACGACCATCATCCATTGGCATGTCTAGGGAAATAACCAACCTCCCTTGGGTCTAACCTCGAGAAAAAACTCAGCCTCTATAGGCTTAACTATATTTGACGTCTTAAACTCTGATCTTCCTACACCTTTTTAGAAATATAAAAGTCCTCTAAAAACCCACCATATTCCCATTTAACATTAATATAGATATAAGAGATATTTATCCCTTATTAAATGCTATCAGGGTAATTACATTACAGACCCTTCTTTTCACAAAGAAACAAGACTAATGAGCTATAAATACACCATGAGACTTTAAGTTGACAATCTTCATTCTTGACTGCATATATATATATATATATATATATATATGTA
>Ga0307507_10005764_pt1 | contig 19916 bp, 18 predicted proteins | sample 7_EM_MG_FD_207223 | JGI IMG/M metagenome (GOLD analysis project Ga0307507, IMG submission 207223) | Populus trichocarpa ectomycorrhiza microbial communities from riparian zone in the Pacific Northwest, United States - 7_EM | ecosystem: Host-associated > Plants > Roots > Unclassified | place...
CGGACGCAGTACGCGCAGGCCGTAGTCGGCGAGGAGGAGGGTGACGTCCCGGGCTCCGGCGCGGTCACCGAGCAGGCGGCGGGCCGTCTCCACCAGAGCGTTGGGCGCGGCCGACCGCAACTCGCTCTCCACAGAGGGGAACGGCTCAGAGGTGCTCACGGCGTTCACCCTTCCGGCTCAGTGTCTTCACACTAGCGTCACGCCGGTGGGTGCGGGGTGCGACGGTCACCGCCCGCGCCAGTCCAGGCACACCACCAAGGCGTCGTCGTCCGGAGTCGGCGTGCCGCGATGGCCGGTCAGCTCGCGCAGCACGGCCCGCGGCACCTCGGCGGCGGGCAGCAGCCGCGTGTGCTGGATCGCCCGCGCCAGCGCCGCGTCCCCGTACGCCTCACCCTTGGGCGAGGCCACGGCGTACACCCCGTCGCTGACGAAGAGGAGCCGGTCCCCGGGCTCGATCCGGAAGTCCTGCTCGACGTAGTCGGTCTCCTCGAACATGCCCAGCGGCAGTTGCGCGTCGAAGGCGATCCGCTCCACCACCCCGTCGCGCAGCCGCAACGTCTGCGGCGACCCGGCGTCCACCACCCGGGCCCGCCCGGTGGTGAGCTCGAAGTCGAACATCAACACGGACATGTGGCTACGGCCCCGGTAGTGCGCGTACACGGCCTGGTCCGCGAGGGCCGCCTGGTCGGCGAGGGGGATGCCCGCCCGGCGTGCGTTGCGCAGGGCGTTGACCGCGAGGTTCGTCAGGAGCGATGCCTCTATGCCCTCGCCCATGCCGTTCGAGACGTAGAGCGTGAGGTGGTCGGCCGTGGCGGACCAGTCGAAGTTGTCCCCGTGGATCGCGTACGCGGGCTCCAGCTGCGCGCCCAGGTCGAACTCGGAGCGGGAGTACGAGCGGCCGGGCAGCAGCTGCCACTGCATCTCCGCCGCCAGCGTGAGCCGGTCCTTGCGCCGGGCCCGCAGATACAGGTCGGTGTCGCGCTCGGCGACCAGCACCTCGTGCCCCAACACCTCGGCCAGCTCGGCCAGTTCGGGCAGGCACTCGCGCGCGTGGTGGCCGCCGGGCAGCGTCACCGAGAGCACGCCGAGACGGTCCCCGCGCACGCTGATCGGCAGGTGGACGCGCACGCTGCCGTCGCCGAGGTTGCCCTCCACGAACGGTTCCTGGGCACCGAACGCCCGGCCCGCCGGGGTGTTGTGCACGGAGACCGGCGGCAGGGTGTGCGGCAGTTCGGTCACGGGCTGCAGCACGGTCAGGCCGTAGTCGGCCATGAGCAGGTCCACGGAGTCCGCCGCGTAGTGCCGACCCAGCAACTGCCCGACGACGTCGGGCAGTTCGTGGGGAGCCGCGGTACGCAGCGCCCGCTCGACAGCCATGAATCTGTTCACGATCGTAGGTATGCCAATCTCTCACCCGAGGCACGCGTCGCCCGCTCTGCGGTGGGCCGTACGGCCCCGGCGCCGCGTGTCGTCTCGTCCATCCGTGTCCGTTGCGCGTGCCTAGTAGGCTGGGGCCCGTCCCTGTGCCTGCGAGAGTGTGACCGTGACGTCCTTCCACCCCCGCCCCGAACCCGACGAGGTCGCGCGCGTCACCTCTACGGCCGCGGAACTGCTGGAAGTCCTGTGGGGGCGTGCCTCGACGGCGCCCGCGTCCGCCTCGCAGCTGCGGGTCCTGTTCATCCTGGAACACCACGAGGGCATCAACCTGCGCACCCTCGCCGACCACCTCGCCTCGACCCCGCCGTCGACCAGCCGGCTGTGCGACCGTTTGCAGGCCGCCGGGTTCGTCGACCGCGAGGTGAGCCCCACGGACCGGCGCGAGGTGCGCCTGTACCTCAGCAGCCTGGGGCGGTCCTTCTTGTCGGACCTGCGGGCCCGGCGCGAGGAGGCGCTCGGGGCGGTGCTGGCGCAGATGCCGGCCGCCGGGCGCAGCGCGCTGCTCACCGGCCTTGAGGCGTTCTGCGCGGTGGCCGCGGAGCAGATACACGACCACGGCGGCTCCTCCGGCAGCCGTACTGCCTGACCGAGCCGCCCGACAGCCGCCCGGTCGGCGGCTGTCTGCTGTTCGTGGCCGGTGCACGGAGTGGCCCCCGCCGACCGGGACATCCCAGATCCTTCCCCCTGCTGCGACAACACCCGCTACTTTCTTGCCTCATGGCCATAGTTGTCAAACGGCAAGTTTCGCGGTTGGCGGTGCCGACGTGCGGTCGAGCGGGGGAAGTTCGGTGCAGGTTGGGGGCCGGTCAGCCGAGTTCGGCGCCCTTCGCGGCCGCCTCGGACTCGGAGTGCGCGTCACTGGTGGCAAGCGTGCCGCCGGCGCTCTCCAGGTGCGCCCGCACGAACCACTGGAACTGCTCCAGGTCGCGCAGCTGCCCGATCAGCAGGTCCTCGGTGGCGGGGTCGATGTCGCCCGCCTCCTTGATCCCGGCGCGGACGTCCTCGATCAACCCCGTGTAGACGAGGTTGAGCGCGCCGAGGTGGGCGATGGCGTCGGCCCGGCCGATCGAGTAGTCGTCCCAGGTGCGCTCGGCGACCAGCGTGCCCGGGGTGCCCGGCGCGACTCCGCCCAGCGCGGCGATGCGCTCGGCCACGTCGTCGGCCATCTCGCGCACCCGGTCGACCTGCGGGTCGATCATCTCGTGCACGGCGATGAAGTGCGGCCCGACGACGTTCCAGTGCACGTGCTTCAACGTCAGGTGGAGATCGTTCAGCGAGTGGAGCCGCAGCCGCAGCACGCCGATCAGCCGGCCCGCGGCCTCGCGCTGGATGCCGGGAACGGTGTACTTCGGGGTCAGGTCCTTGATCTCCTCGGTCATGGTTCACCTCAGGTCATTCGGTAGGGCGTGCGGTTCCTTACCTGGTCACGGGTGCCCCGGTGCGGCGAGGTCAGACATCCCGTCCTTGAGCGATACGTCACGATTGGCCCGAGTGCCCTCCGCCGGGCAGCAGATCCTGGATATTCGCCTTGAACCCCTGCCTGAGCACGGCGGCGCGATCGCTGTCGCCCTTGAGCACGGAGGACGCGGCGGCCTCGATCTGCTCCAGGGTGGAGTGCGGCGGGATCGGCGGTACGGCGGGGTCGGTCACGAAGTCCAGCACGCACGGCCGGTCGGCGGCCAGCGCGCTCTCCCAGGCGCCGGTCACCTCGTCCGGCTTCTCCACCCGGATGCCGGTCAGGCCGAGAGAGCGGGCGAAGTCGGCGTAGGCGACGTCCGGGATCGACTGCGAGGGCAGGAACTGCGGTGCGCCCTCCAGGCCGCGCATCTCCCAAGTCACCTGATTCAGATCCCGGTTGTTGAGCACGGCGACGATGAGCCGCGGATCGGCCCATTCCTGCCAGTACTTGGCGACGGTGATCAGCTCGGCCATGCCGTTCATCTGCATCGCCCCGTCCCCGACGAGCGCGATGGCCGGCCGGTCACCGTGCGCGAACTTCGCACCGATGGCATACGGCACCCCCGCACCCATCGAGGCGAGCGTCCCCGACAGCGAGCCGCGCATCGCACCCCTCAACTTCAGGTGCCGGGCATACCAGTTGGCGGCCGAACCGGAGTCGGCGGACAGGATCACGTCGTCCGGGAGCAGACCACTGAGCGCGTGCACGACGTACTCGGGGTTGACCGGATCGGCCTCTACGGCGGCCCGCCGCTCCATGACCTCCCACCAACGGGCCACATTGGCCTCGATCTTGACCCGCCATGCCGGATCCTCCATCTGCTCCAGCAACGGCAGCAGCCGACGCAGCGTGGCGGCGGCGTCACCGACTAGGTTCACCTCGAAGGGATAGCGCATCCCCACCATGTGCGGATCGATGTCGATCTGCACGGCCCGCGCCTTCCCGAACTTCGGCAGGAACTGCGAGTAGGGGAACGACGACCCGATCACCAGCAGCGAGTCGCACTCGCGCATCATCTCGTACGACGGCCGGGTGCCCAACAGCCCGATCGCGCCCGTGACATAGGGAAGATCGTCGTCCAACGCGTCCTTGCCGAGCAGGGCTTTGGCGACCCCGGCACCGAGCCGGTCGGCGACCGCCTTCACCTCCGCACGGGCACCCCGCGCACCCTGCCCGATCAAGATGGCTGTCTTTCCGCCGGAGTTGAGCACATCGGCGGCCCGCCGCAGGTCGTCGTCGTCCGGCACCGTCGTGTAGTGCGGCATGCCCGGACTGGACGGCACCATCTTGAAGGCGTGCTCGGGCGGGGCGTAGGGGAGGTCCTGGACGTCGGCCGGGATGATCACGGCGGTCACCGTGCGGCGCGCCATGGCGGTGCGCAGTGCCCGGTCGAGGACGTTCGGCAACTGCTCCGGGACGGTGACCATTTCACAGAAGTCGGAGGCGACATCCTTGTAGAGGCTCAGCAGATCGACCTCCTGCTGGTAACTGCCGCCCAGGGCACTGCGGTTGGTCTGCCCGACGATCGCGACGACGGGCACGTGGTCGAGCTTCGCGTCGTAGAGGCCGTTGAGGAGATGGATGGCGCCGGGTCCCGAAGTGGCCACGCAGACACCGGCCTTGCCGGAGAACTTGGCGTACCCGACGGCCTCGAACGCGGCCATCTCCTCGTGCCGTGCCTGGACGAAACGGGGGTTGTCGTCCGCGCGGCCCCAGGCGGCGAGCAGGCCGTTGATGCCGTCGCCCGGGTAGGCGAAGACGTGGGTGACGTCCCACTCGCGCAATCGCTGGAGGAGGTGGTCCGAGACCTTGGTGACCATGGGCGGGGGTCCTTCCGATGGGGGTGTCCGTCCGGTACGGACCTTCGGGTACCCCGGAAGTCGCTCCGACGACATGCCGCGGGCCGGAAGCCCTCGGCCTCCGGCCCGTTGTGCGGCTCTGTCCCTCCGACTCGTCAGTCGTCGCCTCTGACGATGTTGCCCTCGGTGAGCATGTGCGGAGGTGGTGTCACGCTGTTGTCCTCGACGGGTGGGATGCAGGTGCGTACGGCCTTCCCGCTACGGCGACGGGCCTTCGCCCAACCGGTCTCGGGCGGCAGATGCAGTTCTTCCTTCTTGACGGTGCGCGCGGTCACAGCGCTTCAACTTCTCTCTCTGTGTGTGGAATGTGTGGTCCCTTGAGCCAACCGTTCGGGTCCCCTCCGGGCACGGAATCAAACGCCGCCGGGCGGACTCGGCTCGCGAACCGTGGCGATCAACTCCGGGCGAACTCAAGAAGATCGGCGTTGAATCGCTCGGCGAATTTCGGCACCATCGTCAGGCCGTGCGGAGCGCCCGGATACACCTTGTAGATCGCGTCCTTGACGAGCTTCGAAGATTTGTCGCCGGAGGCCACGATGGGAACGATCTGGTCGTCGTCGCCGTGCACGATCAATGTGGGGACGTCGATCTTCTTGAGGTCTTCGGTGAGATCGGTCTCGGAGAATGCCTTGACGCAGTCATAAGCGCCCTTGATCCCCACGGTCATGCTCCAGAGCCAGAACGCGTCACGGGTTCCCTGGGTGACGGTCGAGTCGTCCCGGTTGGCGCCGTAGAACGAGGCGCTGAGATCTTTGTAGAACTGCGAACGGTCCGCCGCCACACCATTGCGGATGTCGTCGAAGACGTCGATCGGCAGCCCTTCCGGATTCGCGTCCGTCTTGAGCATGAGCGGCGGGATCGCCCCGAGCAGGACGGCCTTGGCGACCCGGCCGGAGCCGTGCCGGCCGATGTAGCGGGTGACCTCACCGCCGCCGGTCGAGTGCCCGACCAGGATCACGTCATGGAGATCCAGGGCCTCGATGACCGACGCCAGGTCGTCGGCGTAGGTGTCGAGGTTGTTGCCCTCCCAAGGCTGACCGGAACGCCCGCCCCCACGCCGGTCGTGGGCCACGGCCCGGAAGCCGTTGTCGGCCATCAACTTCAGTTGGGGATCCCACGCGTCGGCGGTCAGCGGCCAACCGTGGGAGAAGACGACGGGCTGCCCCGCGCCCCAGTCCTTGTAGAAGATCTGAGTGCCGTCGGAGCTGGTGGCGAAGGGCATGGCGTGTTCCTCCAGAAATGATCGAACTGTTTGAGTACGTCACACGGAGATTCGACGACGGCAATGGGGTCAGCGGCGAGAGGCGACCGGAATGAGCACGTCGACCACAACACTCTAGGCGAGCCGAGGAACTTCCGCGTGTCGAGCGAATTCCTGGCCGCTTCCACCGTAACGCGGGGGTTGGGCGAAAAACGTCAGACCGCAGTTCGATCTTTCGTGCTCGTGCGATGGCTACCGTTTCGGCCATGCCAGAACTGACAGCACGGAACGTCGGCCCGTCCGGAATCGAGATCGCCTACGAATGTTTCGGTGACCCCGGGTCGCCGCCGGTCCTCCTGATCATGGGAGCGGGCGCCCAGATGATCAATTGGCCGGAGGAATTCTGCCAGGCGCTGGTCGACCGGGGTCTGCACGTGATCCGGTTCGACACCCGCGACGCCGGCCGCTCGACCCACTTCCCCGACGCACCCGTACCGGATTTCGCGGCGGCGCTGGCCGGAGACCTCTCCACGGCGTCCTACACACTCTCCGACCTGGCGGCCGACGCCGTGGGCCTGCTCGACGCGCTCGGCATCACCGGGGCACACCTCGTCGGTTCGTCGATGGGCGGGATGGTCGCCCAGATGATCGCGATCGAGTACCCGGAGCGGGTCCGCTCGCTCACCTCGATGATGTCCACGACCGGCGAGCGGGGTGTGGGGGAGGCCGACTTCTCCCTGTTCGCCGAACTGGGAGCACCGCCGCAGGACCGGGAGGCCTTCGTCGAGTGGCAGGTGCGTGCCCTGCGGCTCGCCGCGTCCCCGGGCTTCGCGTTCGACGCGGTCGCGGCGGCCGAGCGGGCCGGACGTGTCTTCGACCGGGGCTACGACGCCCTCGGCATCCAGCGCCAGGGCCTCGCGGTGGTGGCCACGGGCGACCGTACCGAACGGCTGCGGTCACTGCGGGTGCCCGCACTGGTGGTGCACGGCGCCGCCGACCTCGTGTGCGACGTGAGCGGCGGTCGCGCCACGGCCGCCGCCGTTCCGGGCGCCGACCTGCTGATCCGGGAGGGAATGGGCCACGGCCTCCCGCGCGAACTGTGGCCCGAACTCACCGACCGCATCGGCGAGTTCATCCACCACGCCGAGACGGTCACCGCCTGACCGTCTGCGCCTGACCGCTTTGCCGCTAACCCCGGCTCGTGTCGCCGCGTGCCCACTGGGCGGCTCTGACTGTTCCCTCCCTGATGTCCTGCTGGGGGAGTTGAAGGCCGAGTGAGACCTCCAGCGCGTGGAAGTACAGCTCGAAGTCGTCGATCAGTTCGGGGTGGTCCAGTTCGGCGCGGCGCAAAGCCCGGTTGAGGAAGTCGAGTTGGCCGCCCCGGTAGTAGGGGGCTCGGCCCCGCTGGTACCAGATCAACTCCAGCGTGCCCCGGCCGTCGTCGACGCGGTGGCCGTCGCGGGTGTAGGCGAAGGAGTAGAGACCCTTCGCGGAGGTGGCGGTCAGCCGCAGGGTCTCCGTGACTCCGAGCCGGGCGAGAGCCGTGCTGTCGGCCCGGATGCCGGGTGGTGTCTCGTGGTACATCAGAAACGCCCAGCCGCCCGCCTCCCCGAAGCAGAAGGTCTGCCAGTCGGTCTCCCAGCGTTCGAGGCCGGACTCGTCCCTGTTGCGCAGATCCAACAGCCGTGTCCCGGCGGTGACTTGTTCCGGGTCGGCTCCGTGAAGCAGGGCGATCTGCTCGGCGCTGACGCCCTCGCCGCGGAAGAAGGCGAGGGTGGTGCAGGGGTCCTGGTCGCGCCATCCGCGGACGATCCAGGCGAAGCGCTCCAGGGGGTCACGTCCACACGGCCGCGTCGTCCGCGTACGGTGCATGTCGGCTACGGCGCTCATGCCGCCGTCGCGGAATCTGCTTCCCCACGCGGGGTTGATCCGGTCCAGCAACTCGGCCTGCCCGCTGACCAGATTGACGGCGGGACCGCGGCCGGGGGAGTGGGTCACGATGTGTTCGGCGAGATCATGGACCGCTTGCTCCGCGACGAAGTACAGCACCTGGTCGTGGTCCTGGGTGGCGAAGACCTCCCGGTGGGTGTCCCGGTAACCGCGTACGGTGCTGTCCTCGTCCAGGACGAGGAAGAGGCCACTGGGATCGACTGCACCGTGCCTGTGCTGGTCCCGCGATGTGCGGACGGGCGGGAACATCACGTCGTCGAGCAGGTCGGAGCCCGCCGCTGTGGTGTGCCACGCGCGTCTGAGTGCGGCCTCCGTTGTCTGCATGGGCGTCAGTATGCAAGGGACCACTCTTGCGATCGCCGTCGGGTGTCTCTTCAAGTGGCGGGACAGGCACGGTAGTTGGGTCCCTGGGGGCGGACTCCGGCAGGCAGCAATGATGTGCCACCCAGGTACCGGAGTTGGCCCGTGGCAGGGAAATGCGTTGGACAACTCACCGGCAGGCGGCGACCGTTGGCGGAATGCGACAGGAGAAGATCTGGGACGCCGATGCCGCCCAGCGGTACGACACCCCCGGCACCGGCATGTTCGCGCCCGGCACGCTGGAGCCGACCGTGGACCGCCTCGCACAGCTCGCGGGGGACGGAGCGGCGCTTGAATTCGCCATCGGGACCGGCCGGGTCGCCGTCCCGCTCGCCGAGCGTGGAGTCCCGGTCACCGGCGTCGAGTTGTCGGTGCCGATGGTGGAGCAACTGCGCACCAAGGCCGACGAAGCGACGATCCCCGTGATCATCGGTGACATGGCGACCACCGTCGCCCCCGGCACGTACAGCCTGGTCTATCTCGTCTACAACACGATCTCGAACCTGCTCACCCAGGCCGAGCAGGTCGAGTGTTTCCGCAACGCCGCCCGTCATCTCACGCCCGGCGGACGGTTCGTGATCGAGCTCTGGGTACCGGAGCTGCGCAAACTCCCGCCGGGGCAGAAGGCGACCGTCTGGCGGACCGACTCCGACTACATCGGCCTGGACACCTACGACGTCCTGCGCCAGCACGTCGTGTCGCACCACTTCCGGTACGACGAGACCGAGCAGGCGCGGCTGTACCGCAGCCCTCACCGGTACATCTGGCCGGCCGAACTCGACCTCATGGCCCAGCTGGCCGGGTTCGAGCTGGAGAGCAGGCACGGGGACTGGTCCGGCGCCGACTTCACCGCCGAATCGCGTAGTCACGTCTCCGTCTACCGGGTGCCGACGACGCCGTAGCCGCCTCAACCGGGCGGATGGGTAAGGCACTTACGGCATCTGTGTCCCACCGGCTGCGTCGTCCGGGGTGTCCGCCAAGGGGATGCGGGCGGTGATGCGTTTGCCGACGGATTCGCGCTGAGCCTCGAAGCCTCGCGCCACGGCCCGTACGATCTCCAGGCCGTGCTGGCCGACCCGTTGGGCGTCGGCGGCACGGGCGACCGGCAGCACCGGGTCGGAGTCCCACACCTCCACCTCGACCAGGGAATCGACGATCCGCAGATCCATCAACACCGGACCGGGCGCGTACTTACGGGCGTTGGTGACCAGCTCGCTCACCACCAACTGCGTGAGATCCATGGCACGGGCCGACACCGGCAGCCCGTACTCGACCTGCGCCCGGGCCAGGAAGGTCGCGGCCAGCCGACGGGCCTCGGCGATGCACGAGCCGTCGCCGTCCAACGCCACGGTGGACCGAAGGGCCGGGGCCTGCGGTGCTGGGTCGTCGTCCTCCGATGAATCTGGTTGCATCCGGATCGTTTCACCGCCTTCCGCGTTCCCGCGCGTACCCCGTGAAGCGATGCGCACTCCGTCAATCTCCGTCGGCTCCACCGGACACAAGCATCAACCGTACGATGCGGGGCAGCACTTCGGATGAAAATCCTGATCCGTAACGCTCACCGACCTGTGTATGAGGACAGATGGCGCACACCGAACAAGCGGGACAGCCGGGGCGGTTGTCGGTCAGGACCGACGTCGTCGACGGAACCTTGGTCGTGGCTGCTTCCGGAGAGATCGACCAGCAGACAGGCGGCACACTGAGGGAGGCGCTGGAGCCACCGGAGGGCGCCGCACCGCGCATTGTCATCGACCTGCGCCACGTCACCTTCATGGACTCCAGCGGCATCAACATTCTCATCGCCGTACACACCGCTCTCGCCGAAGCGGGCGGCTGGCTGCGCCTGGCCGGGGCCGCCGCACCCGTGCTGCGCGTCATCCAACTCGTGGGTATCGACGGCTTCATCGAATGCCGTCCGACGGTCCAACAGGCCCTTGAGAGCTGACTGTTGCGGTGACCGTGAAATTTGCTGTGGGGTGGTCGTGGCACGGTGATGGACAGTGCGCGTGACGGAGATCCTGGAGTTCCCGGCCCTGCTGGGTGCTCTGCGGGAGTTCGGTCGGAGCTACTCTCCTACGCCCCGCTCGTGATCGCGGCGAGTTCCTGATCGAGCGCCGGAGCGATACCGCCGACGTCGCGGCCGACGCGCCGCCGTACCCTCCGTACGAAGTCCGCGGTGTCCGCGACGGGCAGCCACACGCGTGCGACGGACGGGGAGCCTAGGGCCACCTCGACGCCCGCGAGCGGGTCCGGCACAGGTCGTACCGTGATGTCTCCGTCGCCGGCCGGGCGCATCAGGCCCAGCGCGAGCAGCTCCCAGGCGAAGGTCCAGGTGACCTCCATGCCGTCGGGACCGACCAACACCAGCCGCACCGCAAGGCAGTCGTCCGGCCGGTACACCAACTCCGCGGGGACGACGGCCCCTTCGTCTTCCGCCAGCACCACGAACCCGGTCATGCCGACCCTCAGGGGATTTCCGCCCGAGTGCTTCCTCACAGCACCAACTCCGGTTCCCCGGAAGCGGAGTTCGGCGCGATCACATCAGGCCTCCCCGTTCTCGTCGGCACGCGCTCGCATCGAGAGGGGAGGGGCACGACGAGACTCCTCGCACAGGAAGAAGGCAGACCTGCCTGCCGAAGCACTGGACTGCGCTCGCTTGTGCCCCGTCCGTACGGTCCGAAACAGATCAGCCTCGGTCGCGCGGAGCCGTCCACCCTCCAGGCGGTCAGACGCGTTCGGGAACCGGGCCGCGGCGCACGCCGACCGTTGACGTGGGTGCGGGGCCTGTTCGCCGGTCGTACGGATCGGCGAACAGGCCCCGCAGTGTTGCTAGTTGTTAGTTACGACGGCCCGCCGGGCCGTGGCTGACCGAGTCCTGGTCCCCTGTGCCGGAGTTCGGCCCGGAGACGTCGGAACCCGCGCTGGTGCCGGGCTTGGGCTCCTGGGTGCGGTCGGCGTTGCCTGGCCACCACGCGGCGTGGCCGATCAGGGCGGTGAGGCTCGGTGTGAAGAACATCGCCATCACGAAGGCGGCGACGGCGATGCCGAAGGAGACGGCGAAACCCATCTCCGTGAGCAGCGCGTTGCCCGCCAGCATCATCGTCGCGAAGGTCGCCGCGAGGATGAAACCGGCCGCGGCCACGGTGGGCCCCGCGTGCCGTAGCGCCATGCTCGCCGCCTCGCGCGGATCGCGGCCCTCGCGGGCCTCCTCGCGGAGCCGGGCGATCATGAGGATGTTGTAGTCCGTGCCGATGGCGACCACGAAGAGATACATGATCACCGGGAGCATGAACATCAGCCCCGGGTGTCCCTGCGCGTCCTGGAAGATCCAGACGGTGGCGCCGAGGGTGGCACCGAAGCCGAGACCCACCGAGGCGATGAGATACCACGGTGCGACGACGCTCCGCAGGAGCAGTCCCAGGATCAGCATGATCAGCAGGGCGGCGACGGGGAAAACGGTCCGATAGTCGTGGTTGACCGCGGTGTTGATGTCCTTGTAGATCGAGGACATGCCGCCGACCAGGGCCTCGCTGCCGTCGGGCGCGGCAGAATGCGCGACGTCGCGTACCCGGCCCACGGCGTCGATCGCCTTTTCCGTGGACGCCTCGTACTTCAGCGTGACGGTGAAGTCCGCCGTGGTGCCGTCCTTGTTGACCTGGCTCATACGGGCGTTCGCCACACCGTCGACGGCCCCGAGTTTCTCGGCGTAGGCAGTGAAGGCGGACTTGTCGAGCGGCTTGCCGTCGGTGCTGGAGAGGTAGACGTCGGTGGGGGCGGCGGCGCCGGCCGAGTACGCCTTCTGCATCTCGTCCTGGACGACCATCGACTCCTTGGTCTTGGGCATGGAACCCGAGGCCAGGTCGAAGGTCGCCTTGTAGCCGAGCGTGCCCAGGGACAGCGCGACGAGGACGAGACCGGAGAGCGCGGCGGTCAGTGCGGGGCGGCGCTGCACACCGCGGCCGAGGGCGGCGAACCGGGCGTTCTCCGGCTCGCGTTGCCAGGACTTGGAGGGCCAGAACACCTTCGGCCCGATCAGCGACACCACGGCCGGGATCAGGGTCAGGCCCGCGATCAGGGTGACGGTGACCGAGATGGCCAGCGCCGGACCCATCTGCTTGAGGAACCCCAGCGTGGACAGCACCAGCGCGAGGAAGGCGATGATGACCGCGCCGGCGGCCGAGGCGATGGCCTCGCCGACCCGGGCGACCGCGTTGATCATGGCCTGCTTCGGCTCGTCACCCGCCCGCAGACGTTCTCTGTAACGGAACATCAGGAACAGGAAGTAGTCCGTGCCCACGCCGAACAGCACGACGATCAGGATCGACGACACGGAACTGTTGGCCTGGAGACCGAACAGCTTCGTGGCGTACGCGATCAGCCCGTTGGCGATGGACGCCACCACACCGATCAGGACCAGCGGGAGGAAGGCGAGGATCGGCGCCCGGAAGATGATCAGCAGGGTCACCAGGATGATGAGGAAGGTCCCGATGCCGATCAGCGCCTCGCCGCGCTTCGAGGAGTCCTGCTGGTCGAGGGCCTGCGCGGCGGAACCGCCGAGCTTCACGTCTAGGTCAGTGCTCTTGGCGAGTTGCTTGACGTCGTCGCGCAACACCTTCGCGGCATCCGCCTGCACCGGCTGACCGGCGTTCTTGCTGTCCATCTGGACCAGGGTCATGGTGTACCTGCCGTCCTTGGACGGCGGGCCGGGGACCACCTTCTGCACCTGGTCGATGTGCTTCTTGCCCAGTTCCGTGGTGATCCGGGCGACATCCTGTTTGTCGGCGGCGGTCAGCTCGCCGCCGTCGGTGCGCTGGTACAGCGCGATCGCGGACGGCGTGAAGGCGCTGGGGAACGCCTTCACCTGCAGATCCGCCGCTTTGATGGACTCGTAGCTCTTGGGCAGGAAACTGCTCTCGTCGCTGTTGGAGGGCAGGCTGGGGGCGGTGGCGACAATCGCCACCGCGGCGATCAGTCATGCCACGATCGTCCAGACGGGATGTCTGACCACACCATTACCAATACGTCGAAACATGCGGGAGGTCCTCCTGGGAAGGAAGATCACCGCAGCCCGGGGAGCGGACCCCGGCATCGGCGACCCCGACCGGTCCTCACCCGTAGGGCCGGTCGAACGGTTGTCTGTGTGCTTGTCCTTGCGGTCACACGTGAAGATTCATAACACACGCATTGTTGCCGCGGAGGGGGGAGTGGCACAGGCCGAACGGGACCGTGAGTCCGCCGCATCATCTACCAGCGACCTTGGCCGGCGAGCCCGCACGCGGAGGAGTAGAGGTGAGGCCAAAACGGTCCGCCGGAGAAGCCGACAGGCCGTCAGGCCGTCAGGATCCGAACGCGATCTTGGAGACGTCGTCCCAGTTCCGCCACTCGTCGAGCCGTGCTCGGTACTCCTTGGTGATCATCTCCAGCGGACCTTCGCCGAAGAAGATCCGCAGGGGCGGGTGTTCCGCGTCCGCCACGGTGAGGATCGCCGCCCGTGTCGCGCTCGGATCGCCGCGCCGTGCGGAAATCCGCGTCATGGCCGCACGGAAATCGTCGTAGGCCGGAAGGCGCTCCGACTGCACCGCAGAGGGCCCGGCCCAGCCGGTGGCGTAACCGGCCGGCTCGACCAGGGTGACTTTGACGCCGAAGTCCTTCACCTCGGCGGCGAGGCTCGCGGTGAAGCCCTCCAGGCCGAACTTGGACGCGTGGTAGATGCCGAGTCCGGGCAGCGAGACAACGCCACCGATGGAGGAGACCTGGATGATGTGGCCGGATCCGCGGGCGCGGAGGTGGGGCAACACCGCCTGGGTGACCCAGAGCGCGCCGAACAGGTTGACGTCGATCTGTTCGCGGGCCTGCTGCTCGGTCACTTCCTCGGTCATGCCGAACAGACCGTAGCCCGCGTTGTTGATGACGACGTCAAGGCTCCCGAACTCGTCGATCGCCTGCTGCACGGCCTTGAATGCCGCCGCGCGGTCCGCCACGTCCAGCTGCAGCGGCAGGACCGCGTCGCCGTACTTCTCGACCAGGTCTTGGAAGGCGGCGTCCGAGCGGCTGGTCGCAGCGACCCGGTCGCCACGTTCGAGCGCGGCTTCCGCCCACTCCCGGCCGAATCCCTTGGACGCTCCGGTGATGAACCATGTCTTCGGCATGACCTCTCCCCACTTGTCTTGTTCGGTGACCAACGCGACAAGTGAACTTGGTCGGTGACCAAGATGTCAACCTGTGGCGGCGCATCAGGTATTCAGGGGGTGGTGAGGGGTGTGTCCTCGACGGGCACCGGTTCGTCCTGGTCGGGTTCGCGCAAGAAGGCGGAGAGCAGCATCGCGAGCACCGGCACGGTGGCGAGTACCGCGAGTGCGCCTCGGGGACCGTAGTGCGTCGCGATGATGCCCAGCAGCGGCATGAACAGTCCGCCGGCGCTCATCGCGAGGCCGAGAGTGACGCCGGCGGCGGTCCCGGGCCGGCTGGGCAGGTAGTCCTGGCCGAGCTTGATGAGGACGGCGAACGGGATGTTCGAGATCAGGCCGACCAGCAGCGCGAGGGGCAGCGCGGCGTATTTGTCGTCGCAGATCAGCATGAGCCACAGGGCGGGCAGCATGGCCGCGTTGCCGATCTGTACGGTGCGCACCATGCCGATGCGGTCCGCCAGCCGCCCGCCGAGCAGGGTGCCGGCCACACCGCCGCCGAGTTCGAGTGTCAGGGCGAGACCGCCGAGGGCGCTGCTCGCTTCCAGGTGGCGGATCCAGTACAGGGAGATGAAGGTGTTCAGGCCGGTCGAGATGGTGGACCGCACGATCTCGACGGCGGTCAGGGCCGCGAACCGGCCCGGCCGGTCCTTGCCCTGGCGCGGCACCTTCTTGACCGCCGTATCGGACGTGCGGTTGTGGTGGCGCAGCAGGACGAAACCCATGAGGACGGCCGGTGGGATGAAGAGCGCGGTCGCGCCCATCCCGAGGTTGTCCAGGGCCGGCGTGACCAGCGCCGGGGCGACGAAGAACCCCACGCTGCCGCCCGCGGCGAAGTAGCTCATCGCGGTGGCACTGCCCCCTGCCGCACGGCGTGCGTCGCGTCCCGCGGGCGGATGGAACATCGCGACACCGACACCCGCCATCAGCAGGAGGGCGAAAACCAGCGGGTACGAGGGCGTGAGTCCGGACATGCCCGCCCCGATGCCCGCCAGGCCGACCCCGAGCGGCGACATCCAGCGCAGTCGGAACCGGTCGGCGAGCAGTCCGATCGGCACCTGCGGCAGTGCACTGCCGAGCGTCGCGGCAAGTGCCAGCCCCGAAGCCTGCACGTAACTGAAGTCGCGCTGCAGCACGAAGTAGGGGACCGCGGCGGGTACGAGGCCCTGGTAGAAGTCGTCGACGGCATGGGCGGCGGCCCAGATCCGCATCCGACGCCAGTGCCCGGGCGGACCACCCGCCTCACGGGGCGTACTTGTTTCCTGGATCGTTGTCACACACTCACGATGGACAGGAACACCCCGGGCGCGCTTCCCGTATTCTGCCTATCCATGTCGCAGATCCGCCACGAGCCCGTCGCGCCGACCACCACCCGGTTCCTCGGTGGCGGCGAGACCATCGACCGGCACCGCCACGACGACCACCAGCTGATCTACGTCAGCTCGGGCGTCCTCGCGATCACCACGGAACACGGCTCCTGGATCGCCTCCAACGACCGCGCCGTGTGGATTCCGGCGAACACCTGGCACGAACACCGCTTCTACGGCCGGAGTCGCTTCCACACCATCGGCTTCCCCGCCGACGGCAGGACGCCCCCGCTCGACGGCGAACGCCCCACGGTCATCGCCGTCGATGCTCTGGTGCGCGAACTGCTCATCGCGCTCACCGGCACCGCCCTCACCGGCACCGCCCTCACCGGCACCACCCTCACGCAGACCGAGACCCGGCACATCGAGGCAGTGCTGCGCGACCGACTACGCCGCGTGACAGCCCAGCCCGTCGCCCTGCCCGCAGCCCGCGACCAACGACTGGCCGACGCCTGCCGCCTCGTCGAAGAAGACCTGCACCAGCCCTGCACCCTCGCCCAGCTCGCCGGCCGGGTGCACACCAGCGAGCGCACCCTCTCCCGCCTCTACCGCGACGAGTTCGGCATGACGTTCCCTCAGTGGCGCACCCGTGTCCGGATCTTCACCGCGATGGTCATGCTCGCCGAGGGCGCCACCGTCACCGACACCGCCCACGCCTGCGGATGGGCGACAACCAGCGCCTTCGTCCAGACCTTCGCCCAGACGGTAGGCATCACCCCCGGTACCTACCGCGCAGGCATGGACAAACCCCAGCAGGAATGACGGGCAAGCCTGTTACTTCGGGTGTGTTACGGAGTCGGGAGCGGGAGTCGTGTCGGCTCTGCGGCGCAGCCACATGTTGCGGCAGGAGATTCCGTATCTGTCCAGGTCCGACCTGTCCTGGAAGAATTCCCCCTGATCGCTGGACAGCCAGTCCTTTACCGCCGACACGACTCCGCCGGTCTCGCCCGGGGGCTTTATGTGTACGCACAGTTCCGGGGAATCTATTACGCCGTCCTCGACCACGAAGAAACCGTCCTCGGGGATGAACCGGGAGTAGTGACTCAGTGCCGCGAAGGTGGTCTCGTAGGCGTGTCGGGTGTCCTCCACCACGAGACAGCGTGCGCCCTGTGGAATGCACTCGGCGACTTGGGAGCTGGTGTCCGGATCGAGTATGTCTCCTTCCAGCAGGGTGATGTGCTCGGCATAGCGGCGGTCGGCCGCGGCCAGGACGTCATGGGTGACCTTCTGGGAGAGGTCGACGGAGATCACGCGGATGTCCTGGGGAACCAGACCGTACGCGGCCAGGGTTTGCAGTCGATCCCGGAACCACAGCGCCGAGCCGCCCGAGTGGGTGCCGAGTTCTACGACGACCTGGGCCCGGGAAAGCCACAGCAGATGCTCGAACATCCGCAGATCCTCGGGGAATTTCATGAGACGGACGCCGGCGTACGAATCATGAACATGCTGGCCCACGCGATCCTGCCAGTAGGTCAGTAGGCTCCCCTCGGCAGGGGCTTCCACCTTGGGAGGAAGTGATTCGGGGTCCTCCACGTGGGGCGGAAGTACCAGTGATTCCTGGTCGGGCATTGCTTTTCCCGTCTGTAAGGATGCAGAAGGAGTAAAGAGGTATTCGTCAATGGCCAACGGCAGCGTCACGTGTGTGGTCAGTGCGGTCTTTCGGGCGTTGGACCTATCGATCGGCAGAGTCGTTCGCCGGCTGCGGGGTCACCAGTGCCGTGGGATGCCTGTCGATGAGACGACGCATCCCGGCTGAGCGTGGTGGCGACGGCTGGTCCGGAGCCTCACCGCCGGCCCGCTAAGCGGAGAACCTAGCACCACTTAGAGTCGGCGGAAAAGCCTTTCCTGGAGACTGGTGCGCCTTGTAGGCAACGGATATTGCCTACAAGGCGCGTTTGGTGACATAGGCCCTTGCGGGCGAGCGGGGCGGGGGACGGAGGGCGAGTTTGCCGCGTCGGCTGCGTAGTCGCGGCGGGGATCCTGCGCCGCCCGGTGCTCGACGCTCGCCGGGCGCGTGCCTGCCCCTCGTCACCGGTGACTCAGGGATTGGTCCGACAGCAGTCAACTGCCGCCGCTGCGAAGTCGCGCGGGTGAGGCGGGTGCGAGGCGAACAGGTGGTTGGCGAGCGCGTCGACCGCGAAGGCGGACTCGAAGTCGGAGGCAACCGCCTCGACGACTTCCGGCGCAACCTGGGCAGTGCCCCGGGGCCGGCCTCGCGGTCCCCCGAAGTCCCGGCTCGTAAGGACACCTTCGCCAACCCGGGCGGTATGGCCACGGGCGCCGGACTCGCCCGCAACGCGCCGACCCCGTCTCCCAGTTCGCGATGGCCCATGCTGCCGGGCGGCGTGCGGCGTGATGCTCACCCCGTTCGCGACCGGCCCTGCCCTCGCCGACCGCTTCCTACGTCCACTCGCCCCCAGACGGACCGGACCCCTGGTCGCCCGTCCGCCGGCACCTGCGGCCCGGGCATCAGCCCGAACTCCGATACACCGTAGGGCCGTTCACCCCAGGATGCGCGGCCTGATCCGTGTCCCCCGCGTGCTGGAAGACACGGATCAGGCAACCGGAGTCAGGACTTGACGGGCTTTCCGCGGCCCCAGGCCCAGGCGAGGCGGTCGGCGCCGGACTGGTTGGTGGTGACCAGCCAGGGGCGGGCCGCGTCGCCGATGAGCTTCTGGATCGAGTAGGTGTCGTCGGTGCGCAGGCCGGGCCAGTAGACGGAGCCCATGCCGAGCTCGCGGAAGACGTCGGTGTCGGCCTGGATGAAGTTGACGGAGTTGTCGGTGGGCGTCGGCACGTTGTAGTTCAGGCCCGTGGTCATCGGGGCGCCGAACTCGTCGGCCACGGTGCGGTTCGCGCAGTCGCCGAGGCGCACCTTGAGGTCGCTCACCCACTGGTCGTAGGTGGCGTAGTCCTTCCAGAAGCCGTAGTGGTGCAGCGAGAGGTACGTGCCCTTGAGGCGGGGGTCGGCGCAGACCGTGGTGACGTGGTCGTTGTAGCCGGCGCCGCTGACGAAGACCCGGTTGCGCGGCACGGAGGAGTAGGTGTCCAGCCACTTGGCGGCGAGGTCGGCCCACTCGGTGTCGGTGTAGCCGTGCGGCTCGTTCATCGGCTCGAAGTAGACCCGCTGGTTGTGCTGGTACGTCTTGACCACGGTGTTCCACATGGGCCAGTACGTGGCGGGGTCGTCGATGAAGCCGTCCTTGTTGGCACCCGTCCCCTCCCAGTAGGAGACGATGACCTTGAAGCCCTGCGCCGTCGCCGCGTCGATCACCCCGCGGTAGGACTTCCAGTAACTGCCGTTCACCGTGTACGGGTTGATGGGCAGCCGCACCGTGTTCGCGCCGAGGTTGGCGCGGAACGCCGCGATCACCCGGGTGGCCTTGGCGTACGTCTGGGCGTAGCTGTCGGAGAGCGACAGGCCGGACAGTACGACCGGGTCGTCGGCGTAATTGTCGCGCGGGTCGGCCCAGTTGACGCCCTTGAACTGAGACGTGTTCGTGCTCGGCGCGGCGGAGGCGGGGCTGCCGGCCAGAGTGGTGCCGGTGACCGCGGCGATCGCGACGGCCACGAAGGTGGCCCGCAGGCGGGTTCTGGCGGGGATGGTGCGCATCGACTTGCCCTTTCAGGAATGGCGACTCCGCGCATGGCGAGGCCTGCGCGCGGCTGAGCGGCCGTCGGAACAGATGCCGGGCGGGACGGGTGATGTCGGCTCGTCGTCCCAAGTCCCGGTGGGCTCGGTGGTGGTGGGGGAGTGGGGGCACGGTGGGCCCTGCTCGCCGGGAGCCTCCTGTCCTCCCTCCTCCACCGGCCGCGACGCGGTGTTTACGTAAACATCCTGCGGTCGGAACGCCGACGGGATCTGTCGGGCGGGCCGATCTGGGGATGTTTACGCAAACATGGCGGCGCCGGAATCGTGGCATCCGGCACCGCCATCGTCAAGGTTTCCCGCACGTAACGTCGTTGGTCTCCTACGACGGTCTCCAACGACGGCCTCCTGCGACGGGTCTACGGCTTGATGCCCACCCCGGTCCACAGGCTGACCTCGGCGTCCGTCGGTGGCTCAGCCGTGATGCTGTCCTCGTCGGCGGCGTCGGG
>Ga0307507_10005765_pt1 | contig 19915 bp, 19 predicted proteins | sample 7_EM_MG_FD_207223 | JGI IMG/M metagenome (GOLD analysis project Ga0307507, IMG submission 207223) | Populus trichocarpa ectomycorrhiza microbial communities from riparian zone in the Pacific Northwest, United States - 7_EM | ecosystem: Host-associated > Plants > Roots > Unclassified | place...
TAGAGACTGCTATTTAATAGTCTGGCACCGATCTAAGAGCTTCTTGGGCTATATAGGTTGTAATAACCTTCCCTTTAAAAATAAAATAGGAAGGAATTGATTCGCCAGTAGCATTAATGGAGGCAATCTCGCTCGTCCACTCTCGATTACCTGGCGTAACAGGTTATATAGAGGAACCACATAGAACGACTTTCTTAGAGGCATGCGCGTACCCCATTTAATATCCAGTTTTATCCATATTCCAGCAATCAGGTGCCTTAATATGAAATTCTGTATAAGTGGCCTCTAACTTATTAAAGAACCTTTTATATGCTGGCAAATCGTTATCTGCCGTAGCTCTCTCTATTTTAAGATAGCGAGTGTATCGAACTTAAAAGGATTGATGGCGTTTTAAGTATAAATCCACCTATTAGACACCAAGGAATGCCTAGCTAGTATCCTAGCCAGCATCTTAGAGCTGCTTTTTATATACATCTAGGGCAATCTTACGGATCTGGCTCTTCTTAAGAGGAAAGTAATACTTTATAAGAATTGTACAGTATTTTTCAACAGCTGCTTCAAATTCCGGGCTTAACTTTTGCTGGAATTGATGTGCTTCCTTATAGGATTGACGTGTTCCGTTAATGCGCTTGAGAATGGTGTCAGGATGGATCCCATGCGATATTGCAGCCCTTGTAGGGGTTCCATAGTGCCCAGTTCGGTGCGCAGTGATAGCTTCCTGTATAATAGTCTCCTTGGAAGGCCTATGACGTATAGGAGGCATGGGGTGTGTGTAAATTGAGGCTATACAGAGAGGTGGAAGCATTGAGGTGGAAGCATCGAGTTGAATTTTGATGTTCCTGTTTGTGGCAGAATCGCTATTCTGACCAATCAGAGCTCGGCGGTGAGCCTATGCACGAGCCAATTCAAATACCCCCTCAGATTCAAATACCCCCTCAAATACTCTAGCGCTTCACGCAGGTACAATCGCTGAGCACAAAACAAGGCGGAGTAGTAACCAGAGCAGGGCATCTGCGGGCCGTCTGACCTGCATCTCGGAGTTGAAAGATTGATGTCCGACTTCCATGCAGTCCCCGTCCTATGAGCACTAGATCTCGGTATTACACTTGGCAGTAGTGAACACTTCTGAGACCCTGAGTTGGATCTCTGGCAATTTAGCAACGCCTGTAACTTACCCCTTGGGACGTTTGGGAAATAGCCTCGTTCAGATTATTAGCAATATTTTTGGTAAGCATTTAGGGGTTTTTAGTTACGACTTAGTATCGAATCACAGATAAAATTTAACGACATAGCTTTCGATGGTTTGTTGGAAGGCTTTCTGTCAGCTAGCCAAGCCTGCGCCCCATAACCTAAAATTTCCAAACTCGGTACCAATAATATGGTAAGAACTTAACAATTAAAGCTACGGTCGAAAGGTTCGTGATTGTACTGCTCATTAAGGGTGAGCAGCTGTCCGAGAGCTGTTTGATGGCACTTTCTTGCAGTTGTTATACCGCTCGCTTCAATGTTCATAGACTGAAGCAAAAAAGGAGTAAAGCCATCCATCAGCCCTGGCGTACGATTTTCATGTTAGTTATTTCCCATGAATCATGAAGGAGTGCGTTTTGAGAACGCCGCTGAGGTTGGCGTTGTCGGGTCATTCGTGGAAATCTGATAAGCTTTGACAAGCTCTTGTCGTGTTCAGCTCTATTGGGCAGTGATAGGTGGTGTCTAGCCTGATATGAATGACAGCTGTCAATCTCTTCCGAGACTGGCTTGTGATGCACACGGAAACACAGTCGGCTCCCCACCACAGGTATACCTCTCGTTCAATAGTCTGTCTAAGCGAACAAGAGAACTCGAAACGACTGAGGTGCTAGCTTTGAATTCTTTATACCTTTTATTTCTCTGCTCTGAATTGTGAACTATCCATCCACCTTCAATCAGAAATCCTCGAGGGTTGCGTTTCTACCGCCAGTCATCTTAACCGGAAAAGGATTCAATGATAGGTTCGCTTACCTCTTTAGCGCGCTTTGTTCGCAACCACTATGAATTCTTCGGAAGAATGAACACAACAGAGAAGCTGAGCGGTTTGTGGACCATACAAGTACGGATATTGTTTTTCTTATGTTCACCCGATGGCTAATAGGCCAATATGTATTATACCTATACTAATAAAGGACATCAACTCGTAACAGGAGAGCCGCTCACCCCTTACCTATGCCAGCCTCTCGCTTGTAAAGAAGCCGAAATAAACAAGGAACACAACATCTGACAACACAATTGCTCCCTCACTAGAAAGAACAAATTAGTAACAGAACAAGACATTGCATCAACGACATGTTCCAAAGACAGATCAATTTCAACTTTGAATACGATTGGAATCTCAAAGATGACTCCACCGAAGATGTTGCTATTCCCATTCTAAAGATTTCTCCCAAAAACACCGGGTTTCTATCATACCAAAGCGAGAGTAAGGTTTTTGGATAGCGGTCGAGCCAACCATGAGAAAGATGTGGCCGGCAATTAAACAGTAATGTATTAAATGATCGTGACGAAGTAAGATACGTGAGCGCTGTGTGAGGGCGCGGGAGAGACATCCTAGAAGAGACCAAGGGCAAACTGCAAGAGGTTAGTATTTGGTGGTTTTACAGGAAAATAATTACTGCTGTTAGGAAGTGGTCAGAACTTACAGGAAGCAGAGCGTGGCAGCCAATTTGATTCGCAAGGGGAACGATGGCCGCGAAGTCTGAGATCACCCAGCCTCGAGGGGCATACTGAGCCAGGTAAATCATTCCGCCAATAGCCGGCAAGATGAAGAGGTACATGTACTTGAAGTCGCGAACGATTCTGTCCAAACCAACACGGAAGCCAGACTCAGTTAGTTCTTTTGCAGTCGTGGTCCATTCCATCTTGATGCTAAAGAAATGGCACAGAATCGCCTTCAACAGGTGGTACGAAATACCGCCGAAGAATAGCAGAAACATGGGCGTCCATTTTGCCGTCTCAACGAGTGACCAGAAGAAGGTCGTTTGGCCAAGACGATGTCGCAACATAGCATATGCCGTTGGCGAAAGCACGTTAAAGATAACGGCCATACCAACGAAAATCTTCCAGGATGTGATGTAAAATTGATCGACATTATCGGAGAACCAACCAACGATTAGATAATTGGCAAGAGTGAGTGGGATGGCGGAGGCGATTGCGTAGTAAGTACCAATGTAAGCAAGAATTGTAACCTTGGACGTGATCTTGATGTTGCTAAACAGGAACTTCCGGAACAGAGGAGTGAGAGGCCCCTTGTATACCCACTTATGCAGCGGGTGGAAGACAAGTTCGTTACAACCGTAAGCGTATTTTTCCCAGCGAGCCAGTTCGTCATAGACAGTGAGCGAGACGCCTTCCTTGAATCCGCCATTGTGGTAGGTGGCGAGACGGACGACGAAGTTATTCATTTGTAACCTTAAACTAACGTCGAAATCTTCAGAAACGTGGTCTTCAGACCAAAACTTAGTTTGCCCGTCCTCTTCAAATGCAATACTTTGGATAGCTTTCCACCGTATGAATGTGTTGTGGCCGACAAAAGGTGCACAATCGCCGTTGCCAACGGCAAATTGGATGGACGTGTAAATTAGGTTGGTGAAGTAAGTTATACCGTTTTCGAAGACATTGTTGACAACTTGAAGAATTCCAGAAGCATGCTGAAGAAGAGCAACTTCGGGGCTCTCATGCATTTCGAGAGCACCGTAAAGAAGACAATCTTCGGGAACACGAGTATCTGAGTCGATAATTAAGATCACCTCACCGAGACGGACGTTACCGGCGGCCCAAGTCTTACCGCCGTCGCGCTCAACGATAGTATTGCGAGCCTGTTCGTACAACTTATCCTCGTCCTCAATGGAAAGATCGTCTTGAGTGCAACTGCGTTCCCGGCAGGCGTCTGCGATCAATTTTAAGAGCTCGTCCTCGACGCGAATAGAAAAGTCAAGGCAGTAGTTCATGTTGGAAGCTTTTTTGAAATGGCCCTTCCGCACATAGTAGTCCGGACTATCCTTGTCCGAATTGGCAGCTGGACGAGAACACCATCCGATGTGATTGAGTTCGTAGAAAGCTTTACGGGCCTCTTGCATATCTTCTTTGACCAAGCGCATACCATCGTCGTTAACATAAATTGATGCAGTGCCCCCTTGTTCTTCATAATGCTTCACAGCATCAAGCAAGCTAGTAACGGTTGGGATAATGACACTATAAAGTTAGCATATTACTTTATTGACAGCGGTGGTAAATTACCCTTTCAAACCTTCTTTATACACGGGCATCTGAATAGTCACGTGCGGAAGTTCGATGTTTGGATGCCTCTGAGGCTTTGGGGCCTTTCCTATCGGTTTGTTAAACACGACTTCCAGCAATGCAACATGGCTTATCGCGAGGAGGGGCACACCTGAGTAATAGACACTATTCCCTTGGACACTCGACAATGGCCCAAATAGTTGGAAGAGGGAGCCAGTAATGACGATCATGAAGAACTACCATTAACCGAGGTGGTGTTAGCCGGGAATCTAGTACACCAAGACTCATGTGTGGAGGCCAGAAGGCTCAGCCCTGCAGCAAGAGAAACTTTATTGGCTTATAACCTACCAGCGAGAATGATGCAAAGAGTGGGATCGTCGCAACCTTCGTACAATGTCAACGAACTGTTTTAGTGTGAACCCGTACCCTATATCTTCCGGTTTCTAAGGCAAGGATAAACAAGAGTTATACATACCAGTGCAAACCGCAACATTTTCCCATCCAAACGATATTCAGTTATCAACTTTAGAATGTTAGGCTTTGTTCCTTAAGACTTTGGTATTCAATACGGACTTTAGCAAGACAAGCCATCTCTACAACCACGACAAGAACCATCGCTAGACCAACGAGCATAGCATGTATAAGTAAGAATGGTCGTTTTGGTAGCTCCTCACCCTCCCTTTCTGGATCGAAGGCTTTGTCACCCTGCTCCTCAACCTCGATGGCACGATCGATTGCGTCGATCTTTTCATTCATCTCAGCAGGCATCGGGCCGCTTCCTCGATGAGATGCGATTGGGAACATGGACTGCCTTATTTGGCCGGGAGAGGCGGATTGGCGATACGGAGACGCTGTTCCGGGATTGGAGATGTGGGAGCCCCAGACTAAGCCGAGAAGTCTGGTCTCAATGTCGGTACCATGTGCAAGAATACCTGGCACCGTGTCTCCCCAAACAAGCACCAATCGCTCCTGTCGGCATAAACAGACATAAGCGTCCTTGGTGATTGCCGACTTTCCTGTCGCAATGTCCTTCAACGAGTTGACTATGGGGAGCATGAATCCACGCGGATCTAAGGAGAACTCTGTCTGGAATGGTGTGACTTGCTGAAGAAGAGCGAGTGTAATTTCAGAAGACATTGTGAAAGCAACAGCCACACCGAGCTTCTCCACAGCTGCGACTAGATCCTGGTTTAAGAACATTGGCTCCGCGGTGTATATACCATCTGATCGTCGCAGCATCACACCAAGATCGGCTGCACCACCATCCACGATACCAAACTCATCCTCCGGAGGTTCCAGCCATTTCGCTTGTGTGCATCGTCGATGTAGAAACTTGACCATCTACGAATACGTTAATAAGATGTCTACATTACGGATCAATTGCCAATTGATAAACATCCTTCGACTTAAGGTGTTCACAACGAACTCACCACCTCATGTCGATCTCCACCATTGGTACGGTTGGACACAATACTGGAGCCTGTACTGTCCCGCATCGTCAGGGGTGGCTGTTGGAACCTAACTCCAGAACCCAACCCTTCTCTGAGAGAATCACGGTCGAAGCCAAGGGACAATGCCATGGTGAATGAAATATAAGAAAGACAATTGAACGAATGCGTATACCCTTCAAGATTGAATGATCGCCGCTGATTGAGGGATTACCCACACGAAGGAGTGAAAGAAGAGTTCGCTGACACTTGAGCTCCGAATATACGACCCTCGCCTTGCAGATAACTAGGACGCTTAATCCACAGACCCATGCTCGTTGGGCTGGGCTGAACTGCGCGTAAAAATGATTCGTGGACTAACTGAGGCATGGAGTCGGGGCCTGCCGCCTGCCGCCTGCGTACCGCCAAGTTGGGAAACACGATATTTAGCGTTTAGGGACAATATTGCTTCGGCCGTCCGAACTGGAACCAGCTGTAGCATTATCAGCATGCAAGCGCCCCTCGGATGCCTAATGCGATGCCACGTAGCGGCAAGAGCGATGGTGTATCTTCTCAACGGAAGAGTATCACTTGGCACCGCCCACTATCGGTAATGGAAACAGCATTGGCCATTTGATTGTATCGAAGTGAGTCGGCATCAGGTTGGCCCCTGGCAGCACCCAAATACGGTCGGGTGAAATCGGGGCGTTGTGCTTCTTGGTTTAGTTCAGTCAACTGGTATCTCAGAAACCTTGAAACCACGCAAAAAGCCTGGATATCCACATGGGAAGCGAAGAAGAGCAGGGCCGATGTGGACGCCATACGACAATTTTAGAACCCCAGCAGAACGAGTTGTGCCGTGTGCCCAGAATCAATTGCCGTCTTGGACAAACTGGTGGGCCACGGAGCTTTTCTTGGATTGGCAAAACCACTTGAACTTCCATGGAGACCCCCAGGACCACACCTGGAAGCATGGGCCGGATTGTCATCAAACAGAATCCCGAGCTGGCGGTTCGCGGGCGAGACAAGGGGCTTTCCTCACCGCACAGCAATGCATTCGTGTGAAATGACATGGCCGGAAGATTCAATATTGGTGGCTGCATGGAATAAGGGGAGGGGAACCCCGCGGCTGTTGCGATAACGTCGGATATTCGATAATCCCCCGTAGTTTGAGCACAGAAAATAGACACTAGGCCATATTATTTTGCGCAGCGAGCTTGTGCACGTGGCGCCGTTGTTTTTTTCCCCTAACCTCGGCTTAAGCTTAATTTCCACAACCGCCACCTGGGCTTTTGGGCTTTTAGGCTTCAGCAGAAACAACAATGCTCCCTCCATCACTGATAGGCTGTGCGCCCCTTCTGCAATCGGTGAGGGTGTGGTCTCGAGATAATCGCTCTGCTGACGAGAATGCGCGGCAGAACGATGCGCTGAGGTGAATGGAAGCCCGTTATCGCCTTTGCTCCAGGTTCATCTCATTGCGCGACGCACGATGCCGGATGCATCACTTCACGAAGATTAAAACACCCCGCCAAGGATCGCTCTCCCAGGCCGAAAGGGCGTCGCGCTAGGGATCGCTCGCGGCAGGGGAACGGCTTGCGATCGAAGTTGTCCTATCCCCCATGTAGCGCCTAAGATCCGAGCCGCCCCAGAAGCCCACTTCCGTATTCAACGTGCATGCAGCTCTAGTGCATTTCGACCATCAACGTGCTCCGTGCCTACTCCAGCCACCTCAACCCTGCTACTGCTCAGAATCCTCCCGACCGAGCAATCAGCTCCACTAGGTATGTTGCTGGCGCTTCTCTGCTTGTCTACTCGCCTGACTGCCGCTCGAGCTCGAGCTCACTGGTGGCTGACACACCGGGGTTGCCGCTCGACGCCTGGTGTGGAGGTTCGCAAGAACTTGCTGACTCCCATGCCCTTCTGGGCTTGACCATAAGACGTTCCAAAAATCCCTGTCTTGCCTCAATATACAGTCGAGCATGCGAGCGGGGCGTTCTGGGAATAATTATTGATTTTTGAGCCGAGATTGTCGATCCGTGGGCCTTGCAAGTATACCTCGAGCAGATCTTCCAGTCCTTCCGCTTTTATTTTAGATTACTCTGGTCACCAAGAAGAGGAGCGCTGTTTGATACTCCATCATGTCCAGCAGTAATTCCATTCACACGCCGCCCGTACATTTAGGGACGAACCCATTTGCAACTCCAGTCCGCCTAAGTCGCGCCCCAACCGAGGACGAGAGACGGCCGCATTCATATTTTCCCACCGCTGCAATTAGTGGTAAGTTCTACGGATGAATTTTACAGCGGTTCCCCGGTCTCACGGTGGATTTAGGACAACACGTACCACGACTTCGAAAATTCAAGAGCGCCCGGCATACAGGTGGAGAGTAAGGAAGCTGTCTTCTCTGTACAAGTAGCTGCTAACAATAGCTTAGATACGATAAACCATGGACGATTGAGAAGAATCCTCGTCGAAAATGGGAAAGAATAATTTTCTGGGGCTCCATCCTCATTGGTTTTGCCCTTGGTGGTCTAATTTGCTATTTTGCCTACGCTTCCGTGACCAACCACGAGGTAAGATTGTGCAGCCAATGCGTCCAATTTTCTACTGACAGTGAGATAGTACTGCCTGGTTTTAGATGATGAATTCAAAAGCATTGATGGGAACATATGGAGCTATGAAATTCAGCGCGGTGGTTTCGGCAGTGGTACATTCGAATGGACGACTGATGACCCAAAAAACGCCTATACGGATGAAAATGGTCTTCATATAGTCCCAACACTTACGACAGCGACGACCAATATCACCGTTGATCAATTGTATGATGGCTACGTCCTCAACCTTACCACGGATGGCACTTGCACGTCCAATGATGTCACCATGTGCTCTATCCGCAGCAATAAGACAGCCGGCACGATCATTAACCCGGTCCGCAGCGCGCGTCTAACGACCAAAGGAAAAAAGACGATTACTTATGGAAAAGTCGAGGTTGTAGCGAAAATGCCGAAAGGTTCATGGCTTTGGCCCGCCATCTGGATGATGCCAGAGCAAGACACTTATGGTCCATGGCCTGCCTCCGGAGAGATCGACATTGCGGAAAGCAGGGGGAACTATGGGGATGATTACCCTAGTGGTGGCAGAGACGCATTGATCAGTGCTCTGCATTGGGGCCCTGTGCCTGAGGCAGACGCATTCTACAAGACATCTGGCCAGCATCTCCTCCGCAGAACAGACTACACTGAAAGCTTTCACACTTATGGTGTAGAGGTAAGCCAATAACGTAACTAGCCTAAAGTCACTCGCTAACAAATTCGGTAGTGGAGCGAGAACTATCTCTTCACCTATATTGACAGCCGACTTCTGGTGAGTTTGAAGTCATCTATGTTCTATCTGCATCCACATTTGCGTGAATTTCACATCAAAGCCAAAGCCCTGCTCAACCACCCACTATCTATCTTATACATCTTTTGTTACCACCCAGTGTATGTTTGCTAATGTGGCCAATAGCAAGTTTTCTTTATTAAGTTTAATGCAAACTACAAGAACATGTGGAACAGGGGAAAGTTTGGCTCGTCGATTTTGAATCACTCAGCCCTCTTCGACCCGTGGTCTCAGACTGGCCGGGCCAATACACCGTTTGATCAACCATTCTATCTTATTTTGAATGTCGCAGTCGGCTCAACGAACGGATTTTTCCCTGATGGGGTTGGTAACAAGCCTTGGGGTGACATGAGCGGCACTGCTCCAATGGAGTTCTGGGACAGTGAACCTCAGTGGATTAATACGTGGGGTGAGGGTGACGAAAGGGGTCTTACGGTCAAGAGCGTAAAGATGTGGAAGGAAGGCGCCTGCTGAGGGTAGGGAGAAGTGCTGTCGCATGCAAGAAAGCCACAGCCCACGTGGAAATCAGTAAGATGGCAGAATAGATTTTCTCTCGGTAATTAGTTATACCTAACTTGTAATTTGTTGGTTTTTTTTTTGGGCGCAAAGGACGGGACTCGCACGGTGCTGGCGCATTTCTGGATCAGACTGGTTACCACTGTTACGACTTTAGAGCGTTCTGGGTAGGGAGGGTTTCAATAATTCAGCATTGCTTATGCGCAATTGGGCGTGTCAACTATACCGTGCACCGGGCATGGGTTCGTGATGGTTCGTTGTGATGATTGGCCGTCAGTCTGCCGCCACGGCTAGAGCCACAGCGGCCCAGACGTGCCTGCGGATAACAAGGCAAAAAAAAGGCCGCAAGGATCATTACGAGCCCTAGCTCCGCCTCTGCCTTGTGCCCCTGCCGTGTCCACATTCATCGTGCCGAGCCCGTGTCTCAGCTGCCATCCGAATCCGCCATGCCACCCTTCGTCATCTCCACTGCCATGCGTCCCACTGGCCAACTCATCGTGTCTGCAAATCAACCGCCCAGGCACTATCCAAGTACGGTACCCCTGTCCACCATCTATTTCGTTATGCAAGAGATATCGACTCTTCGCCGCTTCGCCCAATCTGCACATTCCGCCTGGCTTGCCCGTTGGCGCCATAAATTTCTCTTCAGTCTCGCTATCAAGTCCCCATCACGGTCCAAATTGTCCCTCCCCTCGCTTTCTCGAACCCTTTTTGGAACTCAAATTAGACGATATGATATCGCCTGGTTAATTCAATTTTCTAAGGGCTTAGCTGAAGTTTTGGTTGATCGAGCATGTGCGCCATAACCGAAAGTCAATAGTCCCTGGCCTTTTGCCGTTTTAATCTTCACACCCTTCGAAGACTAGGTAATTGAATTATCCGTGCTCTATCTGCCCTGCGGATAGTACAATATTGATCGTTCTCCCTTCCCCTCACACTCTGTACCACCTTCACTCGTTTCTTGCATGTCAAGCCAGCATGGCTCCCACATTCGTTCAATCGGCTCTGTCTGCCCTACTAATAATATCGTCTGTGCGTATCACTTCCCCCTAACGCAAGATCATTTGCTGAGCTCGTCATGTGCAGGTCTCTCTTGCTGGTGCTGTTGTTATTGAGAAGCGTGCTCTAGTGGCTCCGGCACACCCGGCAACCAATTGGACTTTTACAGGATGTTACACGTATGTTGTTTCCTGTCCGTGAAACTAGACAACCTACTCACGCCTTTGGAAACACAGTGATAGCGTGGGCGCGCGCACCCTAACTGGGGCGGCTTTCAACAGCGGCAATGCCATGACTGACGAGGCCTGTGTTTCCTTCTGTATCTCTAAGAATTTCATATATGCTGGAACAGAGTATGCTGGAGAGTGCTGTAAGTTTTCATTTCCATCGTATACTTGGGTGGTGTTTCGCTACCAGATCTTCTTCCCTGCATCGCTACCAGATCTCTTCACTGCATCACCACCAGATCTCCCTGCATCTCGGGGACTCCAAAACCCCTGGATGCGTATAATCGCCGAATCTAATTTTTACTTGCAGACTGCGGAAATTCTCTCGCCTCAACCGGTACCCCTGCAGCCTTATCGGATTGCAACATGGCGTGCAATGGTAACGCAACAGAGCAATGCGGCGGGCCAGACCGACTGACCGTGTTTAATACCACTGCTCCACCGGGTCCAGTCGGTCCTTTCGTAAACCCGGGTGTCAACGGTTACCACTCCCTTGGGTGTTATAAGTACGTATTTATTTCAGTTCTTATCCGCAGTGATCTATTTGGACTGGCGCGAACACTCGCGCCAATTGGATCCAAAATGGCGGGCTAGCCTATATAGGTTACTATTATTCCTATCTAGGTATGGTGAATTGGATTTGGACTGGAGCATTGGAGTGGATTTGACCTCAGATCCACGCTATGCCAGTCCAAATAGATCACTGACTTATCTGATGTTATACCGCGAGCATTGGTTAGGTAAAACCAACCTGACAGTCCTACGTGACTCGTTCGCGGTACAAACAAAACAATGAACGTTGAACATAGGCTAATCAAGCGATGTAGTGATTCCGTAGCAGCCCGCACGCTAACAACTGGTATGCAAACAACTGGCGGTCAGAACGCCCTGACTGTCGCATTGTGCACGTCTGCATGTGCTGCAGGCAACTATCTTTACGCTGGTCTTGAATATGCCTCAGAGTGCTGTAAGTTCCTTCTCTTTTATGTTCTTAGAACATGGCATACTTACTTCTCCTAGACTGTGGTAACACCATCTCAAACTATGGTGCTTCTACTCCAATTGGAGACTGCAACATGATTTGCAATGGCAATTCATCCGAGTACTGTGGAGGATCCGACCGGTTGAACATGTATACAACAAAGAGCGCGCCCACGGCCTGGACTGCGTTGGGTTGTTACACCGACTCTGTTGCAGCCCGTACGCTGACCACAGCCGAATATCCTGGTACTATGACTGTCGAACTATGTACTTCGGCTTGTAAATCAGCAGGATACATATATGCTGGTGTCGAGTATGGAGGAGAATGTTACTGCGGTAACTCTTTCTCTAACGGAGGTGGTCCTGCCCCCGATGGTAGCGCTGGATGCAACATGGCCTGCGCTGGTAATGCACAAGAAACCTGTGGTGGAGCGAATCGTTTGAATGTCTTCCAATATAACGGTGGAAGCTCCACAACAACTACGCCTGCTAGCTCCACTACCGCATCAACTTCTACGTCTGTAGGCACGGGATCGGCCACTGGCCTTCCCAAGGGCTGGGCATACCAAGGCTGCTATATCGACGGCGCGAACGGTCGTATCATGAATACCCAAGAACCCGACAGTAATTCAAATACCATTGAGGTATGCGTCAATACTTGTGTTGGACTTGGCTATTCGGTCGCAGGGATGGAGTACGGCGTCCAGTGCTTCTGCGACAACTTCATCCGAAACGGTGCTAGCCTTACCGCTGACACTGATTGCAACATGGCATGTGCTGGTAATTCAGCCGAAAAGTGTGGCGCTGGTGACAGAATGAGTATCTACTCAAACGCAACTCTTCAAGTTTATCAACCACCGGCACCTCAGAAGACTGGCTTGAACGGGAGCTGGGTATACCAGGGATGTCTTCTTGACAATGCCGAGCAGAGAACTTTCCCTTACCAGCTAACACTCCCCAATAACAATACGGCAAACAACTGTCTCCAATCTTGTCAGGCATTTGGGTATGGTGCTGGTGGTATGGAATACGCTGATGAGTGCTGTAAGTTTTTTAAAGGCGATTCGAAACTAGCAACTACTAATAATAATATACAGACTGTGGTGATGTTGCTAATATTGCCGCCGCTGGTGCTACCCTTATGCCTGAGTCTGACTGCAACTCCGTCTGCACTGGAAATGCATCCTACATCTGTGGTGGCGGTGACAGAATTTCGTACTACGAATGGACTGGCACACCACTCAATAGCTGGACTTTCGCTTCGGGTAATGCCGCCGGCCAATACCAGTTCTTGATTGGCGGTGTAATTATACCTCTCATTGCTACACCTGGTGTCAATGGGAAAGTCACCTTTCTCGAGAAATGGGGCACTGGCCCACCTAATACCACTGGCGCCTATGAGCTTGATCTCAATCTTCTCAACAACTTTACAGCCGCCTGGAGGCCCATGCATGTCCAAACGGATGTTTTCTGTTCTGGAGGATTAACTCTTCCCGATAAGGTCGGTAGACAGATTAACATTGGGGGATGGGCCAACGACGCTACCTACGGCATCAGGCTTTACTGGCCTGACGGATCTCCCGGTGTTTGGGGTCAGAATGACTGGCAAGAGAATGTTAACGAGGTTTCCCTCCAAGCAGGTCGTTGGTATCCCACACCAATGATTATGGCGAACGGCTCTATTCTAGTTGTCGGTGGAGAAGAGGGCTCCAACGGTGCCCCAGTTCCGTCACTTGAGCTTCTTCCTAAGACTGGACCAGTCGTATTCTGCGACTGGCTTGAGCGCACCGATCCTTACAACCTCTATCCTTACCTTGCAGTTCTCCCCAGCGGTGGTATATTCGTTGCGTACTACAACGAGGCAAGAATCCTAGATGAGGTCACTCTTCAAACCAAAAAAGTTCTTCCTAATATACCTGGAGCGGTTAATGATTTCCTTGGTGGACGCACGTATCCCTTTGAGGGTACAGCGGTCCTCATGCCTCAACATTACCCTTATACGGACAACTTAGTGGTCATGATATGCGGTGGATCGATTCCTGGTCCCGAATTCGCTCTCGATAACTGCGTCTCTATTGCACCCGATGATCCAAACCCGAAATGGACGGTTGAGCGGATGGTAAGTTCATTTTTGTGCTCGTGAATACATTGTTTGTAATATTGCTAACCTCGATTTTCCTTTGTTCAGCCTTCAAAACGTGTCATCTCTTGTATGACCGCTCTCCCCGATGGCACTTATTTAATTCTCAACGGTGGTCAACAAGGCCGTGCTGGTTTCGGTCTCTGCACCGAGCCAAATCACAATGCGATTCTCTACAACCCATCCCAGCCCGTCAACAGCCGTATGACTTCCATGGCTAACACCACCATTGATCGTCTTTACCATTCCGAGGCGGTGCTTCTTGACGACGGCCGCGTTTTAGTCTCTGGCTCCGACCCAGAGGATACTCGCTTTGTTCAAGAGTACCGGGTGGAGGTTTTCGTGCCTCCATATCTCATGGGCAATCCCACTCAGCCTGTCGTCACTATAGCATCCAGTCAAAAGGATTGGGCTTATAGCCAGACCTATCAGATTACTGTTAGCGGCACTGTATCCAAGATATCTCTTCTTGGCGCCGTGTCCAGCACGCACGGGAACAGTATGGGCCAGCGTACACTATTCCCACAGTTCTCCTGCTCGGGTGGCACGTGCTCCATTACCGCTCCGCCCAACGCACATATTTGCCCACCGGGCTGGTTCCAACTCTTCGCTATAAACGCTGCTGGTACACCCAGCGTGGCTGTATGGGTCCGGATAGGTGGTGATCCTGCAGGTCTAGGAAACTGGCCTAACTTCCCAGACTTTCATGTTCCCGGCGTCTAAATTACTACTATTCTTTCGCACTCCTTACATATCCTATCCCTAACAGCGTTGCTTTGATGGTTAATCTATAATCTATAATTTCTTATGCATTTTTCTAAGGAACTGGTTCTTCAGCTGTCTTCCGACGGCGCATGCTTGCATGGGAGGTATGACAGTGAAAGGATACCAATGGCGAACTTGATGGTCACAAATCGGAGGAAATATCTTAGTGAAGCCAGTGAGAATGGCAGGAACTGTACAAAGATACTCTTAAAAGAGTAAATTTTTGGTGGGAGACGCAATGCAGCCCTTTGGGCATTATTCAAATGCTATGTTGCACTGCCACCGCGCATAAAATTATGGATAGCCTTTTTGGGGAGCGGTTGGGTACCCTGTTATCCAAGGCTGGGCGTTGCTCGGAAATGGGCTGTACCTGAGTGGTCTGGACTCACAAGGCATACAGCATCTCTGCAATTCCGGTGGTTAGCGCAGCCACTTCCGCACGGCCTTTTTGTAGGGGAAATTTTCGTATTTTTGCTGTTTAGGGGAAAGTTAACGAAACGCGCTAACCACGGGATGCGCCAGGATGCTGATCCTTCACCAAGTTTGTCATCTCGCAGGGGTTAGGAATCACTTGCAGAGATCGGGAACAAGACCGAGAATGACACTTTAAGGCAATTTTAAGGCAATAAAAGGCCTAGGATTTCTCGTGTTACCCCTAAACGGGTGGGGCATAAGTCTTGTGCGTGGACCCGACCTCTTTTTATGGACCGAGCTTGAGTAACACCGATGGCGACATTTAGGTCATGTCTTGGAGTAGCTAACCAAGCTTTCATAATAAAAAGTATTTGTGTTGATTTAAGCTTCCTATCAGCTTTCCAGCACGGTGAAAACTTGCCGAGCGTACTAGAAAAAGCTTCCGGCCGCCCGGAACAGAACACCAGCGCCGTGGCTGTGAAGCCGTAAGGGGAACTTAAAGCCAGCCAACGACTGAGCGTCTCGCGCGGCCTCAGCATCACAAGATCCCATTGCGTCTTCAGGTTCATGCACTTTTAGTTCCCGCGCACCGTCGTACGCCTAAAAGCTAATCAATTAGCTCTACACCGTATATAGTTCGGTGTTCTAGGTGTCGAGTCAGCTCTAAGTGATAAGTTGCGGACGCGCTTAGGGTGCAGGCGATACCTAGCGCAGCCTCTATCGGTTGCTAAAAACGCCAGGTGTCAAGAAAGACACCATGGGATACTTTCGCTTGGCCCTTTGGAAAAAATATTGGCGGGCCGCGCGGCTGGCGACGGGAGAAGAAGGCGCCGCGGAGGACTGAAACTTGGCGTGCAGGCCCGTGCACGCCGGCACTCACCGGGTGGGGAAACAGAGCACACGAGTCAACATTGCTTGGAGACTCAAAAGAGGGGGAACGTGCTACAGTTAAACACGACGTCGCGTCGATCGCGTCGGAGATTTTGCCAGATGCTGTTTCCCACTAGCAATCCTTCCGGAACGTTTGCAGAAGTGGCTTTTCTACATTACTGTTCACCGCTAACTACACTAGCACCAAAACGACCGGTTCTGTTGGCAACACCAATTGGGACAATACGTGGCCCCAAATTCCGGTCGACACCTAAACACTATGCTAAGACTCACGATAGTAGCTAAAATATAATCTATTTAAATTATCTGGTTTAACCGGTTATATATTCGGTTAAGAGGCTTGATCCTATTTTTGGATTGGATATAAAGCGATTTTTCTATCCGATCTAGTCTATTGACATCACTAAGCTGCTACAGTATTCGTCGTTTGTCGTCTTTTTCGATGCCTGATTAGACATCCCCAGATAAACCCTGCAATAAGACAGAATATAGGTACGACAACGCCAACGATTATATTTACTTTATCAGACCTACTCAATCCGCCACTACCATTTGAAGATGTAGGTTGAATTTGAGATGTCGTAGACGTGGCCAAGGTCAGTATTGGTGATGGCAGTGATACAGTGCGAAATGTTGTTGAGGACGAGACAGCTGTCGCAGAAGTGCCTGCCCCTCAGCGCGTCAGCGGCGTGGTACTGTCATGAGGGCGAGGCAGATCAAGTTCGTCGACGCGGCCGGATATAGCAACTCACTGAAACTCGAAGGTGATAGAATGGAGGAGGAGCTCGAAGTCATTGTAACCATGACGGTTGGCCCACTTGTCATCGTAACAGTGACGACGCCATTGACTGCGGTGTTCAAGGCTGATGTCGGTGTAGACGTTACGAGGACAGTCGCAGGCTCTGTGAAGCCGCAGTAGTTATCGTATATCGAGACTGCTGCGCTGTAATCTGGCGCATCGCTACAACTAGGAAAGTCGGTATAGATACAGCTAGATAGATACGATGACGCAGTGGGTCGTAAATCCTCGCGACACAAACAAGAGTTCGCGTTCTGGCACCCGATTGCACACTGAAGATCAGGGTAGCCACCCGGGCCGCTGCCAGCGATGCAGGTGTACACACAATTGCGTTGTTGAGAAAGGCCAGAATATTGAGCAATTGGTATTGTGTCCGTCGTAGTAGCAAGGGGAATGAGAAGCAGTACCAGTGAGAACAGTGGAGGATTCAGAAGACCCCGTGGGCCACGCATGGCTGGATTCGAAGAGAGAAAGGTAGGCAGAGCATGTCAAAAGAACATGTCGACCGAATGGCGATGTCGTTCGAGCGGTAGTTATTATTATTATTCATTCATTGCTTAACGTCAGATTCGCATCCCTGTCGGGCCCACGCGGACTACACCTTATATACATGTGGGGAGAAAACTCTATCAGAAAACTCCGTATTCTATCTCTCCACCTTTGGGCCCCGCCTGCGTGGCGCCTGCGAGCCGCCTGCGAGTCATCCTCGAGCGGTAATTACGAATCGTGGTCGTCAGCTTCGTCGTCATCGTTCCGCCACCTACCTCATGTATATATGGAGGCCCTAGAGCCAGATTTAACAGACAGAGTCCTCATTCTTGATATGCATTGGATCGACAGAACGGTTTAACTATTATTAAATTCTCTCAAACGAAGCTACTAACCCGGGAAACTTGAAAGGACTCGAAGAATAGTTACGAGCTGCAGGAGAATTGGTCCAGGCATCAAGTACCTGCGCAGCAAGGCTTCATCGTGGCTGAGCACCACGAGGCCAGCGGGTGAAGCCATCAGGCAGTGTCATGCACTCCAGACCAAGGAACTTTGGTATTCTTTTTGCATGTGGTTGCAGCACGAGAGCTGAAATCATTTCCTGCACGATAAGTGTCGAACGGTAGAACTCGTGTGTAGATTGATCTATGAAGAAAAGAGACTATATATACATGGTGCAGGTGCAGGCAACAGGAACAGGTACTAGGCGACTGGAACAGGTAACAGGCAACTGAGACAACCCGTCTCAGGTCGACAATAAGGCTGGATTCGTGCTAACGCACGCATGAGTTTCATGAGCGGAGGTACACCCTCCTGTCAATTCCGGTTGTTAGCGCAGCCTCGTCTGCACGGCCTTTTTGTAGGGGAAGTTTTGGTATTTTTGCTGTTTAAGGGAAAGTAAGGCCGTGCAGATGTGGCTGCGCTAACAACCGGAATTGACAGGAGGGTGTAGTTTGCTGCCAAGAGACGAAATACGCCACGGCGAGCGTTGTGAAGTCAGCCTTGACTAAAGAGAGACAGTATTCATATCATAAAGCCCTATTGGGTGCCTGTGTCACGGAGTGAGTACAAGCGACGATAAAGTAGATATTATTAAGCTACGTACATGAACTGTATGATGAAGTCAAGACGTTGCGTAAGGAAAGAAGAAACTGGAAGAAAGGGTATACATCGTTAACTTGGTTGCTTGGTCAACACGTGCACGGAGTACGTCGGTACGTCCCTCACGTTCCCACGTTCCGAACTGGTCTCGTGACTAGCCACGTAACCCGGTTACCCCTCGTCCATGGCTCGATCGGTTCCAGCGCCTCCCGTTCTGTCTCAACCAACCCGTTCATGTCTTCTCTCAGTAGTCGTGGGGAAGATATTCGAATATGTCCACGGCTTGGCTGCAAGCTTGGCCATGGACATTCGCGAATGTCGACGGGAGTTGTTAGTGTCACGTGCGGCTCAGCGACTTAGCGGGCGCTCAGCCGAGCCGTGAACACCTGGTTAACCTCCGCCCTGGGGAAACAGTTGCCAAGCACTTGCCGTAATAGGAAAGATTATGTAGATTATGAGTTTCTGGTTATCCATTATACCATCTAATTAGCCATTTCCGCTTTCCTCTTATACTTGTCGATATGGAAGAGATAGGTTGCAGAATATCGATAAATCTAGCAACCAATTTTCAGTCTCGATAGTTCTAGTCGCATCCAACTGTTCAAATCCCTTTAAAGAAAAAGAAAAAGAAGTTATTGGCAAAAATTCTAGGGCGATGATAATCTATCAAAGAAACCTCTTATTTCAGGCTGTCACGGGACACCCCGGTGACACCTTACACGCGTCCACCTGTTTCCACCGACTCAGCAATTAGAGACCGACCGCGAGACGGCAATGTAACGGCAATCTACGGCATTCTGCCATATTCTGCCAAGTCCGCCGAATCCTGCCAAGTTCATGCCAGGACCTCTACCCGAATCCTATTCTGCTCAGTGCATTTCTTAGGCGCAGTGTTATGTATTTAAAGGACCACAGTCCCTACCTAGATAGTTCTTCTTTTTGTAATAAATCTTAGAATATAATTAGAGTTAATCTATTAGGTAACTACTCCACTAGTTATTATATTATTAACTTTTTATTTACCTATATACCTAGCCTATTAACAAGTCTACCGTAGTATCTCCTATCCCTTAACCCGCCAGCGTCCATCTGGTAGATGGTCCGTGCGGAACACCAGAATCAAAAATACGCGTATGGTCACGGAGCCTTGATCCTATTGATTCTATTGGCTAATCCTTATCGATAACAGATGGACGCAACGTGGCGGGTTAAGGGATAAGGCTTTATTATATATTTACTACTAAGGTTATAGTATTAATAGAGTATAAGGTAAGGATGTGGATAGGGAGCTTAATAGAATAATAGGGTATATTATATAGACAGACAAATCCTTAAGGGAAAAGGAGGAGTCTATATGCGAGGTAAGAAAGGGTTTTCCCTAGCAGACCTGCGGAGGATAGGCCGGATAGGCCTCTCGGATAATAGACCTATCAGCTGATAGTATCCGGAGACTATCCGGATAGTCTCCGGATAGTCTTGGCAAAAACCCCTAATATGCTTACACTTGTAATGCACC